>Ga0210398_10000135_pt1 | contig 93425 bp, 78 predicted proteins | sample IncBWC4OmetaG_FD_161047 | JGI IMG/M metagenome (GOLD analysis project Ga0210398, IMG submission 161047) | Forest soil microbial communities from Barre Woods Harvard Forest LTER site, Petersham, Massachusetts, United States - Inc-BW-C-4-O | ecosystem: Environmental > Terrestrial > Soil >... | reverse complement strand
AACGAAATCGCTCGCCGGATACATCTCTTCGAACTGCGTCTGCCAGCGCGCGGAGTGCACGCCGCCTTCAAGTGGGCCGTACCAGTTGTCCCCGAGCAGCAGCAGTGCCTGTGAGCGAAGGGAGTGCTGTTGCGCATACGCGCGCATGGCGCGCGCCACGACGGTCTGGGCAGCGAAGTCCTCGTATCCCCAGTCGCCGAGCATGAGGATTTCGACCGCGGAAGGGTCGGAAGGAAATGCGCTAGCCAGACCGGGCACGGATCCAAGCGCGGCCAGCGCACTGAAGGCGAAGCTCTGCCGCAGGAAGCGTCGGCGGGTGACCGTGGCGGAGTCGGGGGCAGAGCTCAGGACCGGCAAACTCATAGTGGGGTTATAGCTCCATTGTCAGCGCTGATTCGTCAGTGAGACTACTACCCCGGGGAAGCCGTGCTCCCGGGGCACCTTCAGGTTGAAATTCTCTACACATTGTCCGCTGCTGTATCTGCAACTCGTGTGCCTGCCTTCACACCCGATCCCGGCCACTGCCAGTTCTTGATTTCCGGCATGTCGTCTCCGTGCCTGTAGATGTAGTTCTTATGATCAATTAATTTCTCGCGCACTTTCTGCTGAGCTAAGGCTGCGTGAGCGCGCAGCTTCGGCACGCGTTGAAATACATCGCAAGCCAGGTTGAATCGATCGATCTGGTTCAGGACACACATGTCGAACGGCGTGGTGGTCGTACCTTCTTCCTTGTAACCTCGCGCGTGGATGTTGTGGTGATTGGTCCGCCGGTAGGTCAAGCGATGGATCAGCCAGGGATATCCGTGAAAAGCGAAGACGATCGGCTTGTCCTCAGTGAAAATGGAATCGAACTCTCTCTTGCTGAGGCCGTGAGGATGTTCCTCGGCGGGCTGAAGCTTCATAAGGTCGACGACGTTTACGACTCGGATTTTGAGATCGGGAACGAGCTTGCGAAGGATATCGACCGCCGCCAGCGTCTCCAGCGTAGGCACGTCTCCGCAACACGCCATTACTACGTCAGGCTCGTCGTCGCTGTCATTGCTGGCCCACTCCCAGATGCTGAGGCCCGCGGTGCAGTGTTTGACGGCTTGATCCATCGTGAGCCAAACAGGGGCAGGCTGCTTGCCGGCTACAACCACATTTACATAATTGCGACTGCGCAGGCAGTGGTCGGTTACAGATAACAGGCAATTGGCGTCCGGCGGCAGGTAAATCCGCACAATCTCTGCCTTCTTGTTGAGAACGTGATCGATGAATCCGGGATCCTGATGGCTGAAGCCGTTGTGGTCCTGACGCCAGACGTGAGAGGAGAGCAGATAGTTCAGCGAGGCGATGGGGCGGCGCCAGGGGATGTGATTGCAGACCTTCAACCACTTCGCATGCTGGTTGAGCATGGAATCGACGATGTGGATAAAGGCCTCATAGCAGGAGAAGAAGCCGTGTCTGCCGGTGAGCAGATAGCCCTCGAGCCAGCCCTGGCATTGGTGCTCGCTGAGCATCTCCATGACCCGACCGTCGTGCGCCAGATGATCGTCGAAGGAAAAGATCTCCGCCATCCAGGGCCGGTTGGTAACGTCTAAGACGTCCTGCCAGCGATTGGAATTGCTCTCATCCGGGCTAAACAGACGGAAGTTACGCGTGGTCGCATTCCGCTGCATAATGTCTCGCAGGAACTTGCCCATCTCCCTGGTCGCTTCGGCAATGGCGGCGCCGGGCCCCGGTGTTTTGACCTCGTACTCGCGAAAGTCCGGTATGCGGAGGTTCTTCAACAGCAAGCCACCGTTCGCGTGTGGATTCGCTCCCATGCGCTGCGTACCCTTCGGAGCGAGTTCCGCCAGTTCAGATTTGAAGCGTCCCGTGTCGTCGAAGAGTTCTTCAGGTTTGTAGCTCTTCATCCACGCCTCGAGAAGTTTGACGTGCGCGGGATTCTGGTGCATTTCCCCCATGGGCACCTGATGCGCGCGCCAATAATCTTCGGTGCGTTTGCCGTCGATGACCTTGGGGCAGGTCCAGCCTTTCGGCGTGCGCAGGACGATCATGGGCCAAAGAGGACGATCGTCGCTTCCTTCATTTCTTGCCCGATGCTGAATTTGTTTGATGTCGGCGATAACCCGGTCGAGGGTTTCAGCCATCAGGCGATGCATCGTCGTCGGGTCAGACCCTTCCACAAAGTACGGCGTGTAGCCGTATCCACGCATAAGTTGATCGAGTTCCTCATGGCTGATCCGGGCCAGGACGGTTGGGTTGGCGATCTTGTAGCCGTTCAGATGCAGGATGGGGAGAACTGCGCCGTCGGTTGCGGGATTCAGAAACTTGTTCGAGTGCCAGCTGGTGGCGAGTGGACCTGTTTCTGCTTCTCCATCACCCACGACGCAGGCCACGATGAGATTTGGATTGTCGAAAGCAGCTCCGTACGAATGACTGAGCGCGTAGCCGAGTTCGCCGCCTTCGTGGATGGATCCCGGAGTTTCGGGGGCAACGTGGCTGGGTATACCGCCTGGGAAGGAAAACTGCTTGAACAGTTTTTTCATTCCCTCTTCATCTTGGGATATCTCGGGATATACCTCGCTGTACGTGCCCTCCAGATACACATTGGCAACCAGACCCGGGCCGCCGTGCCCCGGCCCGGTCACATAGATGATGTCGAGGTCATTTGCCTTAATGACACGGTTCAGATGCACGTAGATGAAGTTCAGGACCGGAGTCGTGCCCCAGTGTCCGAGCAACCTCGGTTTGATGTGATCCTTCGAAAGCGGCACCTTCAGAAGCGGATTGTCATACAGGTAGATTTGCCCAACGGACAGATAATTTGCAGCGCGCCAATACGCATCCATGCGCTGAAGGTTTTCGCGGCTGGGGGATTCGGTCTTTCCTTCGCCTGACTGTGACAGCCCGGCTTCGCTGCCGGCAGGCATGGTCGCAACTGCTGAGCTACTCCGACGATTCACAATGCACCTCAGATTTGTATGACTGATTACGCAACGGTAACTGTTACGAATAAATGAGTTCGCTGATGGATTGAGTTAGCTGACTGTGTTTCGGGCTGGCGTGCGCTGCAAACGAGTATAAACCGCGTCTGGACGCCAGCACTTTAAGAACTCCACCTCTTTTTCAGCATGGCAAGGTCTGCAAGTCCGGCTGTGACGAGTGTCACAGTGGAAGCGTGTCGCGATGGCTTCCGCCTCATCTTCTCTCGCTTTTGAATAGTTCGACTTGCGTCTTCCTCGCATTCCCAGTTGTCGAGCTATCACCGCAGCGTCCGACCTGAAATTGTCAGAAATAAGAGGAGACGAGAGTCTTCGGTACGAGGACGAGGGCCAGCGGCACTGGGAAAGATGCCCGGAGCGTATCATGAGCAAAACATACGGCGATCGATCCAAGGAGACGCATTCTCTCATGAACTCTCGGGCACATCGAAAAGCAAGTCACGCCGCCCCTGAAGTGGCCGGAAATGGATAGTGTAGTCAGCCTCAACCGTCCAGCAGTGCCGGCTTCACCAAACATAGCGGGCGTGTATCAGTCGGCTACGATCGGCAAGAGCGCTCCGCTCGGAGCTACGCCGATTGAGGGCGGCGTCAACTTCAGCATCTATTCCCGCCAGGCTTCCGCAGTGGAACTGCTGTTTTTCAATCGCGAGGACGATTCTGAACCATCGCGCGTGATTCGTCTCGATCCGTACGCGAACCGCACGTATCACTACTGGCATGTCTTCGTTCCGGAAGTAGAACCTGGCCAGATCTACGGCTATCGGGTGGGGGGACTGTTCGACCCTGCAAATGGCCTGAGATTCGATGCGGAAAAGGTTCTTCTGGATCCCTATGGCCGGGCTGTGAGGGCACCTGAGAGTTATAACCGCGTTGCTGCCGGTCGCCCAGGCGACAATGCGGCGACGGCGATGAAGAGCGTGGTCATCGATCTCTCCTCCTACGATTGGGAAGGCGACACGCCTCTGCGGAAACCGTCCTCCCGGACAATCATCTACGAGATGCACGTGCGGGGTTTCACGCGCCATCCTAATTCCGGTGTGGCGGAAGAGACGCGAGGAACGTACGCCGGCCTGATCGAGAAGATTCCGTATCTTGAGGAACTCGGTATTACCGCAGTGGAGCTTCTGCCGGTCTTCCAGTTCGATGCGCAGGATTGTCCGCCGGGCAGGGTCAACTACTGGGGATATGCGCCCGTATCATTCTTCGCGCCCCACCAGGCGTACAGCTCGCGGCAGGACCATCTCGGTCCGACGGATGAGTTTCGCGACATGGTCAAAGCGCTGCACAAGGCCGGTATCGAGGTGATTCTCGATGTGGTGTTCAACCACACCGCGGAGGGCGACCACTCGGGCCCGACCTTCAGCCTGAAAGGAATTGACAACAACACCTATTACATCCTCGAGGAAGACCGCGCCCTGTACGCAAATTACACAGGGACCGGCAATACACTCAATGCCAATCATTCCGTCGTCCGGCGAATGATCGTGGACAGCCTGCGCTACTGGGTCCATGAGATGCATGTCGACGGCTTCCGCTTCGACCTGGCGTCGATTCTTTCGCGCGATTCCTCCGGCCAATTGATGGCGACTCCGCCGGTGCTCTGGGATATTGAGTCCGACCCGACGTTGGCAGGCACAAAATTCATCGCCGAAGCGTGGGACGCGGCGGGGCTCTACCAGGTCGGCAGCTTTGTTGGAGACAGCTGGAAGGAGTGGAACGGAAGGTTCCGAGATGACATCCGCAGCTTCTTCCGAAGCGAGCCGGGATCGGCCCGGCGCATGGCTGACCGGTTCCTCGGCAGCCCCGAGATATACGGACACGAGGAACGCGAAGCGGAGCAGAGCGTTAACTTCGTCACCTGTCACGACGGATTCACGCTCAACGATCTCGTGTCCTACGATCACAAACACAACGAGGCCAACGGGGAAGACAATCGCGACGGCGCCAACGATAATCGCAGCTGGAATTGCGGCGTCGAGGGGCCGGCCGACGATCCGGAAATAGAACTGCTGCGTAACCGGCAGGTAAAGAATTTCCTGACTGTAACTACGTTTGCACTGGGCCTCCCCATGATTCTGATGGGCGATGAAGTGCGGCGAACACAGAACGGCAACAACAATGCCTACTGCCAGGATAACGAGACGAGTTGGTTCGACTGGAACCTGCTCGAGAAACACGCAGACGTGCTTCGATTCGTAAAACTGTTCATCCAGCGACGCCTGTTGCGAGACACGAGCGCGGAACGACAGCGGAAGAGCCTGAACCAGATGCTCGCAGAGGCAAAAAAATCCTGGCATGGCGTGAAACAAAATCAGCCCGACTGGAGCCATCACTCGCACTGCCTGGCATTCTGCGCAGAGCTGCGAGATGAAAACCTAGTCTTCCACGTGATCCTGAACTCCTACTGGGAGCCTCTCGAATTCGAGCTGCCACTGATAGAGAGCGGTTCACATTGCTTATGGCACCGATGGATCGACACTTCTCTCGACTCGCCTCTCGACATTGTGGCATGGGAAACCTCGCCCGCCGTACAGGGAGAGAGCTATCTGGCGGGTCCGCGGTCGGTGGTTGTCCTGATTGCGCGCACAGAAGTGGATCACCGCGCATTCCAGTTCAACTTGCCGGAGTGATCGGCGCATTGCCGCTACGCCGCCGAGATATCCGATTGGAAATTGCCCGGGAGAGCGAATAGGGCAAGGCGATCAGAACCGGACCGAGCAACAAGGCCGCAAAAGGATTAACCCTGCGAAAAATGAGAAGCTGCGAAATGACATCCAGAAGGATCGCCATACACACCAGAACGTTGACGGATGCGAACGCGCTCTTTATCAGTCCGCTGCGATGTTGAGGATGAAAGACCAGGCCCCATAAGAACGGAGACGAGCCTGCTCGAGCGTCTCTTACACCATCCCGTGCGCCCAACACAATCGCCACCACCGGCTGCAGAATGAATCGGAACCGGCCCGGCCCCGAGAGACGCGCTAACATGTCCTGAAAGAACTCCCGGGAGAACATGTAGAAACTGCCAGTTTGAATGAAGCGGCGAATCGTACCAGGCAGCGCGGCGAGGAGCACTGCGATGACTACTATGTTCAGAACCGATCTGCGAGAGATGGAAGCCATAGGACGACAATCCCCACACGTCACTCCCCTGCCACCTGCTCCCGCGTCATATCAGCCATCACGCCCGAGGCACTTTTCATGACCGCCTCCGGTGTCAGCCGCGCGAACAGATCGAGGGCCCGAGCGATCAGTCCGGTCCAGCCTGTCTGGTGGCTGGCGCCGAGCCCGGCGCCGTTATCGCCATGGAAGTACTCGTAGTAAAGGATGTAATCCTTCCAGTGCGGGTCCTGCTGAAATTTCTTCGTCCCTCCGTAGACCGGACGCTTGCCGTCCGCGCCACGCAGAAACATGCTTGCGTTGCGGCGGGCGATTTCCTTCGCGACATCGAACAGCGTCATGTAATTTCCCGAGCCGGTGGGGCATTCCACCTTGAAGTCCGGGCCATAGAAGGGATACATCGACAATAGTCCGCGGATGATCAGCACATTCACCGGCATCCAGATCGGCCCCCGCCAGTTGGAGTTGCCCCCGAACATCCCGGTATTCGACTCGGCTGGAAGGTATTGAACTTTATACTCTTGCCCGTGGAGGTAGAACACGAACGGATGCTCAAGGTGATACTTCGATAGGGAGCGTATGCCGTAGGGACTGAGAAATTCGTTCTCATCGAGCATGTAGCGCAGGATACGCACCAGTTTTGGCTTGTTAGCGACAGTCAGGAGTCGGCGCCCCATATATCCGCCGACTTCTACGTCTTCGGCTGCGGCGATCTTTTGAATCACCTCCGGGTGGCGCTTACGGAACAAATGGAGTAGTTCGACTATCTTCGGATGCCTCATGAGATCATCGTTCTCAAGTACGGTTGCGGCGCACATTGGCAGCAACCCTACCATCGAGCGGATCTTCAGGCGCATGACATCGCCATTCGGAAAGTGCAGCAGGTCGTAGAAGAATCCGTCCTCCGAGTCCCACATTTCATCATGGTTCGTGCCCATACGGTCCATCGCATAGGTGATCCATATGAAATGCTCAAGGAACCGGAAGGCGATTTCCTCATACATGTCGTCGTAATCGGTCAGAATCAGCGCGATCTGCAGCATGCACTGGCAGTAGAAGGCCATCCATGCAGTGCCGTCTGCCTGATCGAGGTGGCCGCCGGTCGGCAGCGGAGCACTGCGGTCGAAGACACCGATGTTGTCCAGACCGAGAAAGCCCCCCGCGAAAACGTTGCGCCCCTGCGGATCCTTACGATTCACCCACCAGTTGAAATTCAGCATCAGTCCCTGGAATGAGCGCTCCAGGAAACGCAGGTCTGCTCGGCCTAGCTGCGACTCAATCCTGAAGAGAAATACGGTCGCCCAGGCGTGGACCGGCGGGTTCACGTCGCCGAAGTTCCACTCGTACGCCGGAATCTGCCCGTTGGGGTGCGCGTACAGGTTTCGCAGCATCAGCAGCAGCTGATCCTTGGCGAAGTCGAAGTCCACCAGCGACAGTGCAATCGTGTGGAACGCCAGGTCCCATGCCGCGTACCACGGATACTCCCACTTGTCCGGCATGGAGATCACATCGCTGTTCAGCATGTGGAACCACTCGGCGTTGCGCGATTTGCCCTGGCCCGATCCCACCAGTGGATGAGCGTTATGCTCGGTCAGCCACCTGTCAAGATCGAAGTAGTAATACTGCTTGGACCAAAGCATTCCGGCAAGCGCCTGGCGGTGAACGCGACGCTCATCCTCGCTCAGATTATTCGGAGTGATGCGCGCATAGAACTCGTTCGCATCCGCAAACCGATCGTCGAATACCTGATCGAAGGTATCGAACGCATCGGCCGCAGCATTCGCACTCAGACGCAAATGAACAACCTTGCTTCCACCGGCCGGAACATCCAGCACGTAATGAGCTGCGGCTTTGGTGCCCGTCTTCGCCGGATTGACCGCATCGGTCTCACCGGAGATCACGTAGCGATGAAACGCATCCTTCACATAGGGCGAGGCATTGGGCTGCCCCCACAGCTTGGCCGCGTTCGACTCATTCTCGGTGAAGAGCAGCTCCGGCGCACCCTCGCATTGCAGGGTGTATTCGCCAAGCAGGTGGTGCGAGGCGTAAATCTTTGTGCCATCCACCTGCCCCAGCACAGGCTTGGGCTGATCATGCTCCCAGGTCCAGGTGTTTCGAAACCACAATGTTGGCAGCAAATGAATTTGCGCCGCCTCCGGACCTCGATTGAATACTGAGATTCGGATGAGGGTGTCTTCCGGATCGGCCTTGGCATACTCCACAAAGACATCGAAATATCGATCCTCATCGAAGATGCCGGTGTCGAGAAGCTCGTACTCCATTTCTTCGCGCGAGCGCCGCTTGTTGGTTTCCACCAGATCGCTATAGGGATATTCCGACTGGGGATACTTGTACAGGTACTTCATGTACGAGTGCGTGGGAGTACTGTCGACATAAAAGTAGTACTCCTTGACGTCTTCACCGTGGTTGGATTCGCTGTTGGTCAGGCCGAACATGCGCTCCTTGAGAATGGGATCGCGGCCATTCCACAACGCCAGCGCAAAACAAAGCTGCTGCTTTTCGTCGGAAAAGCCGGCCATCCCGTCTTCGCCCCAGCGGTAGGCTCGCGATCGGGACTGATCGTGGGTGAAGTAATCCCAGGCGTTGCCGTCGTTGCTGTAGTCCTCACGCACCGTGCCCCACTGGCGTTCGCTGAGGTAAGGCCCCCACTTTTTCCAGGGAATACCCTTCTCTCGCGCCTCGTTCAGCCGTTTCTGTTCAGTTACCTCAACATACGAGAGGGGGGTGCGTTTCTGTTCTTTAGCATTCATGGCAGTCTCTTTCAGTCCGCACGTGAGTTATGACCGGGGCAAGCCGACGGAATAACGAACACGTTAGTACGGTCGAGAAAAACAATGCGATCTGTGACGCTGATCACACGGGGGATGCGTGATCGAGCAGCGTTACTTGAAAAACATGGTAACCCCAGGCAGGCATATCGAGGTAAAGGCCTCGGAAAACGAGTTCGTTACCATCACGGTCAGGTGCTACGGGGCTCATCAGGTCCTGAAGATGGATCTTATGCCCGCGAAGTTTTTCGAGAGGAATCGGGACATAGCACTGGCTCTGATTGGGGGCGTAGTTGGCGACGACAAGAAGTGACGCCTCGCCCGGGGCCTGCCATAGAAAAGAGATGAAGCAGTCCACTGTCCAATTGCCGTCCCACGCCTGCGTGCAATCCAGTAATCGCCACTGGCCGTTGCGAACGACAGGCAGATGCACGCAGTTGAGAAGGCGATCGTAGAAATCGCGCAGAGAGGTATCGACTGGTTCTTCAGGTCGGCGGCCCAGATGTACCGAGAGCTTCTTTCTTCTGCCTTCGAACTGTCCGTCATGGAAGAAGCGCAGGCCTTGACAAAGAAAGGTCAGGACGGCTGCCGGTTGGTGGATCTCACGAGGAAATGCGGCCGCGGCTCGAGGCTCATCGTGATTCTCGAGGAAGCGCGCAGACTTGCGCTGGAACTCGGAATCGGCGCGGAAATGATCGCGCACAGGGCGCGCATGTCCTTCGCGAAGGCGGTCGTAGAGCCGCTTGTCATAGGTGTAGTCGAAGCCCTGCTGCTGAAGAGTCCATTCCAGATCCCAGTAAACCTCGGCCATGAACAAGAAGCCCGGCTTGATCGCGCGAATCGACTCGATGGCATTTGGCCAGAAGGGCTCCGGCCGCAGGCCCCATGTCCGCTCGAAAACGTCGGGCAGGATCAGCATCGCCATATCGCACCGGACGCCATCGCACAGCTCGGCCACGTTGCGCAGTTCCTGCAACATCGCTTGCTGCAGCGCGGGCTCGGCGTAGTTCAGCTGCAGCGTGTCGGGCCATCCGGCAAAGTAAGGGTCGCGGCCGTAGGCAAAGATCGTGGGGCCGGAAGGCATTTCGAGGCGGATATAGTTTTGCGGTTCCTTGCTAAGCTGTTCTTCGCTGCCGCGGACATAGAACTCCGGATGCGTCCGGACCCAGGGATGATCGAGCGCGGTGTGGTTGGGGACGAAGTCCAGGAGGAGGCGCATGCCCCGCGTATGCAACCTGTCGCGGAGGCGCTGCACCACTGAGGCTCCGCCGAAGTCCGTGTTGACGGTGTAACCCGTCGTAGCAAAGCAGGAACCGGAGACGTCCTTCGGTTGAAAGTCCGGAAGAACTTCGCGAAATTCAGCCTGCCACTCGCTGTGCTCAAGTGAGATTTTGCGTCCAGTGGGTCCAGTCTGCCATACGCCGAGAAACCAGACCCAGTCGAAGCCCCTCTTCGCGAGCCGGTCCAGTTCATCGTCGGGAAAGTCGTCGAGCGTCGGCTGCCTTCCCAGGCTCGCGAAGAGATCGGTGAGCGTAGCCCGGGTGTTGATCTGGTAGAGAGACGGGAATTGAACCGGGTCAGTCGTTCGGGACATAAGCGTCAATATTTCTCGGGAATGAAGTGTTTCCCCTTGAGTGTCGCGTGGTCGTCGTAGCTTCCTTTATCGGACCGCGGCGGCAATTCCACCTTAGGCCTCGGAGCCTTCTTGTAAGGGATCAAGCTCAGGAGGTGGGAGATACAATTCAGGCGCGCCTTCTTCTTATCGTCGGAGCGAATGATGTACCAGGGAGCGTGCTTGCTGTCGGTTGCTTTGAGCATCAGATCGCGGGCGCGGGAGAACTGATACCAGCGGCGGAAGGACTCAAGATCCATGGGGCTGAGCTTCCATTGTCGGACCTGGTCCTGAATGCGCGCCTCGAAACGGCGCTGCTGCTCTGCTTGTCCGACCTCGAGCCAGTACTTAATGAGGATGATCCCGGCGTCCACGATGTACTTCTCTACTGCCGGACATAGCTCCAGAAAGCGGGCGTGCTGTTCCTTGTTGCAGAAGCCCATCACGCATTCCACGCCCGCTCGGTTGTACCAGCTGCGGTCGAAGATCACGATCTCCCCGGCGGCGGGAAAATGCTGTATATAGCGCTGCATGTACATTTGAGACTTTTCCCGATCGGATGGTGCGGGGAGGGCCACCAGGCGAAAGACGCGCGGGCTGACCCGTTCAGTGATCGCGCGAATGGTGCCACCCTTGCCTGCGGCATCGCGTCCTTCGAACACGACCATTACCCGCAGGCCTTTGTACTTGACCCAATCCTGCAGCTTGCAGAGCTCCGCCTGGAGCTTCTTCAGCTCCTTCTCATATTCCTTGCGCTTTAATTTGTCGCTGCCGTTCTCGTTGTCATTCTTTGCCATTGAAGAGCCGCTCCTTGAAAGACAAGTCAGTCTAGTCGACAAATCAGGCGATGGCTACTGGCAAAAGAAACAGCGATCTTTCCCGAACTCAAGAGGGAGAGCCATCCTTTGCGTCCGCCTGGTTCAATTCCACGCGAAAGCCCGGGGCCTTGTAGTCCGGTTTGACATATTCTTCCGGCATCCTAGTAACGTTTCCGTCCCGCAGCGCAGAGAAGTGAGGAGAACAGATTTCTACGCCGGCTTCGTTGAACTTGTCCTGGATGTTCCGATGCAAATCCGAAAAGATGTTCAGTACCTCGCGTGGGGCATTGGTGTATGCGTTCAGCTCGTAGGAGACATAGAAATCATTCAATGCCTGCTGCAGGACGAAGGGTGCAGGTTGATGCAGCACGTGTTCAGTAGTGAGAGCGGCGTTGACCAGCAGTTGATGAACGGTGGGCCACGGAGTGTCGTATCCGATCGACACTGTCGTGTGAAAGATAACTCCGCTCTTCTTCGCCTCAGTACTGTAGTTTTTCACCGTACCGCTCATCACTGTCGCATTTGGAATCGTAATCACCTCGGCCTTCGGCGTACGGATGCGAGTGACCAGCAGGTTCTTCTCGATCACTTCGCCAGTCGTGTCGCCGATCTGTACCCAATCCCCATCCAGGAACGATCGCATATAAGTGAGGATGACTCCGGCAATTGCGTTGGCCACTGCTGACGAAGAACCCAATGACGCAGGACACCGACAAAGATGGAGATGCCTTTGAAAGCGGGACTCTTGGCGCCGGGCAGATACGGGAATGCGACGATGAGCGCGAGGACGATCACCAACATCCGAATCAGCCTTTCCGTCGGGGATGCCCAATCGGGATAGAACCCGCGGATCTTAAAATTTCCTTTTTCAATTTCGCTAAAAATCAATCGGAGGATTCGAATCACATAGTGCGCGACTAAAGCAATGATGGCAATGATCAGCAGGTTGGGCAGATAGTTCAGTCCGGACTGGGCAAGAAATTCTAACTGCGAGAAGACCCACTTCGTTACCTGGAGAGATACTTCACGCGTGGAAGAAAAGAAGCCCAGAGTGACAGTCAAATAGGCTTCGAGAAAGGCAAAAATGAGTAGCCATCGGAGAAATGCGCCGAGCGCCAGGGCGACCGGCCCTACGTAAGCGACGGCAAGATGCCAGGCCGACTCTTGGCGGAGTTGCGCACGCGTTTGAATGTATCTCTCAAGGCGGTCTCGAAGCGCAAAATGCACGCGGCGAATGACCCAGATCAGCGGAATAAGCACAAGCGTGGTGAGCGCAGTCTTGAGGATGCCGCGCAGAATCATTCTCCAACTGTGCTCATGCCGATAGTTCTGGATCGCCTGGCCTATGCTCTGGGAGTACTCGGTTGCAAGTTCCTCCCGGGGCTTGCCCGCCATTTTCGCGTCCGTGTCGGTGACAGCCATGATGACCTGGCTGCCGATGACAATCTCGGTCCAGCCCGCGTGACGCTCCAGGACAATGGACTCGGTTGAAGTTCCTCCCTGGCTCGCGACAGATTTGATGCGATCCCCGATCGCGCGGGCACGCTGATCGGGCGTGCGGCCCGTCACCATCTCGTAGACGATCAGGATAGGACGGCCCTCGATGACTACCTGACCCTGCGGGGTGGTCTCTTCTTCAGGAGACTCTTGTGGACTGGCAACGGCTTGTGCCTGGGCAGTCGGCTGAGCTTGAGATTCTTGCTGCGCGTCTTCCGCTGGCAGAGCAGCCGCCGGCAAGAGCAACACCAGCAACCCGAAACAAAGGCCGATGCTCTTATACTTCATCGCGACCATTCCGAGAGGGTACTACGTTTGAGGATCACTGGCCCCGCTGTCGTGGGCGGACTCAGGCATACGCGACGGTGTCGCTCCGCCGGCAAAAAGATTGTTCGCAAGATACATAGCCTGGGACGGGAGAGCCAGTTGAGTCCCAGCCTGCCCGACGATCTCCATGATAGAAAAAAGCAGCCCTTCCTGAATCTCGAGAAAGTGATTCCAATCGCGCCCGAGCACGTAGGCGTAGACGTCCACATCGAGAGAAGAGGTACCGAAACTGAGAAGCCGCACACGCACCGAGTCGCGTTCTATCGACGTATGTTTCAGCAACAGGCTTCGAATGTTATCCACCACGGAGTGCATCTGCGCTGCTGTGGTTCCGTAGCGCAGGCCGAGCAAGTGATGGAACCAGAACTTATCGCGCGCAGAATACGTCTCGATGCTCATGGTTGCGATCTGGCCGTTAGGAACGCTCACTACGGTCCGGTCGAGAGTACGGATGCGTATGGAACGGAGGCCGACTTCCTCAACCGTGCCCGTGGTATCGCCCACCTTCAAAGAGTCTCCCACGCGCACCACCTGATCGAAGATCAGAGAAACGCCGCCGATGACATTTTCCAGAGTCTTTTGCGCAGCGAGGGCAACGGCGATACCGCCGACACCGAGGCCTGCCAGCGCGGCAGTGACCTTTACACCGAAGATGTGCAGGATTACCAGCGCACCGGCGAAGACAAGCAAGACATCGACGATCCGTCGCCCGAGGCGGAGTACGGAAACAGTTCCCGCGAGGTTGCGTTTACGGAGAAGGACGTGAAAGTATCTCTCGGCACGACTGTTCAGCAGAATCAGGATCCACACGATCGCAGCGACTGTCATGACTGCCGCTGCACTGGACCAGAAAAGGCGCGCCAATAAAGGCAGACCGACGATCGACATTCCCCACCGGATCACAATGGCAATCAATAGAATCCGAAGGGGCCCGGGCAAGACCTGGGGATCGGGGAGATCGGCCCTTTTGCTCACGCGGCGGCGCACCCCCCCGGCAAGTGGGCTGATCAGCCGGTTCAGCAACGTGGCAAACAGGTAGATGAGAGGAAGGCCCACCAGAACGGCGATTAGTTCATATAGCTTTATGCCTGCTATCTGCGTGTTTACCAGGAATCCGGGAAGAATCTCATTCGCGGAAACGACATCGAGATCCGCGTACACGTCAGGGATGGATTCCAGGGTTTTGCTCGAAAATAGCCAGATGGTGTCGGATTTCGATCGATCCACACGCTCCAGCACGATATCAACGTTGCCGTTGCTGCTGGTGATGGTTCCCACCAGTTCCCGGTTGGGATTGAGCGGATCTGATTGCGAGCCCTCCGGGTTGTCGCTGAGTTGACCCAGTCGAGCCGGCAGGCGCTGGTCCAGGACGACGGAGAGCTCTTGAGCGAGATCCGCGGCAGCCTTGCCATGCAGGTGAGTGTTCAGGTACTCCGCTGCAAGGTCGTAGTTCTTGTCCCGGGCGGCGGTCAGAAATCCCAGAACCGTTCCGCGGGGCGTCGCGCGACCCAGAGAATCCTTCGGGGCCTCCGGTTGAGCCGGGACTGCACTGGCTGAAACGGCTTTAGGGAGCGCAGCCTGCGGCCACGCCGCGACGCAAAACAGAGAGAGCAGACAGACGCCGAGGCCCAGACGCTTCATCCAAGTTGTCATCCAGAGTGATTTCACTGAACCCGCCTTGTTCATCGTCGCGAACGGAAGACATCACCAAATTACTACTGACTCGCGGCCTCCACGCGGCCATCACCAAATCTCATACAGGCGTTCAACATGCTCCCATGTGTGCCAAAGAAAGTTTACGGTAGGAGCACAAATCATCAGCGACACCACAATAGCCCAAACATTTAGAATGAAAACTGTACAGTCAAACCCAAAGTCCGCGGAGCAGATCGCGGCAGGAAAGACACCCCGCACGCAATGCATCGCTGGTCCCGGCTCTTTATCCCCACCCTTCGCGAGGCTCCGGCGGACGCCGAAGTCGCCAGCCATAAGTTCCTTCTCCGCAGCGGATACATCCGTCAACTGGGCGCGGGGATCTACTCGTATCTTTTTCTCGGGCAGCGGTCGATCAACAAAATCGTTGACATCGTGCGCCAGGAAATGGACACGATCGGGCAGGAGTTCCTGCTGCCCACCATCCATCCCGCCGAATTGTGGGAAGAGAGTGGGCGCTGGACGGGGATGGGCCAGAACATGTTTCGACTGCAGGACCGCAAGGGCACATGGCTCTGCCTGGGCATGACGCACGAGGAAGTCATGACGGACCTCGCGCGCAAGGAACTGCGCAGCTACAAGCAGTTACCGCAGATCTGGTACCAGATCCAGACAAAGTTTCGCGATGAGCCGCGCCCCAAGGCGGGCCTGCTGCGCGTGCGCCAGTTCATCATGAAGGACAGCTACTCCTTCGATATCGATGCCGCCGGGCTGGACGTAAGTTACACGAAGCACGATCAGGTCTATCGCAACATCTTTACTCGCTGCGGCCTGAGCTTTGTCGCAGTCGAGGCCGACTCGGGAGCCATGGGCGGGTCGCAGTCGCAGGAGTTCATGGTGTACACGGACGCGGGCGAGGACCTGATCGTGAGCTGTCCAAATGGCGACTACGCGGCGAATCTCGAGAAAGCAACATCGCAACTCGCGCCGATCACCGAGCTTGCGCCCACGGGCGACGGGAAGCCGGAGCTGGTTCACACTCCGGGGAAAGCTTCTATCGCGGATGTGGCGGAGTTCTTCCAGATTTCTCCAGCGCAGGATATCAAGACGGTCGCGTATATGGCGGAGGTTCGCGACGGCAAAAAGGCTAGGTGGGAGCCGGTGGTGGCCTTTCTGCGCGGCGACCATAGCGTGAATGAGACGAAGCTGGCGGGGCTGGTAAAGGCGAATGAACTACGGCCGATGGTAGCCGAGGAGTTGGAGAAATACTTGAGCGGGCCTGCGGGTTATCTGGGGCCGATCGGGCTGAAGGTTGCGAAGAGCCCTCATGACGGCGATGTGAGCGTGATCCTCGACAAGAGCCTCGAAGGGCGCGAGAACATGGTCGCGGGGGCCAACAAGCTGGACTACCACTTCCGCAATGTCACGCCGGGCCGCGACTTCACATGGACCATAGCTGCGGATATTCGCAACGCTCTCGAGGGCGAGGGATGCCCGGTGTGCGGGAGCCCGTTGAAGATCGGGAAGGCGGTTGAGGTCGGGCACATCTTCAAGCTGGGACAGCGCTACACGGAGGGCATGGGCTCCCGCGTCCTTGATCCAAACGGCAAGGAAGTGATCCCGACCATGGGCTGCTACGGGATCGGCATCGAGCGCATCCTGACGGCGTCCATCGAGCAGAATAACGATGCGAACGGCTTCTGGCTACCTCCGGCGATTGCGCCGTTTGACGTGGTGGTGACGATTACGAATGCCTCCGACCAGAATTTGCTGGCTGCCGGGACCGGGGTCGCTGAAGCGCTGGAGGCAGCCGGATTCGACGTGCTGCTGGACGACCGCGACGAGCGAGCAGGCGTCAAGTTTAAGGACGCCGACCTGGTGGGTATCCCCTACCGCATCAACGTCGGGAAGAAGACCGCCGAGGGGAAAGTGGAGATGGTTACGCGCGGAACGGCGTCGAGCGAAGATATCGCGATTGCGGAAGTTGCGAACGTGATGAGGGTTAAGACGGGCAGGTAGTGCAGAGAACTAGAATCAGAACGAAGAGCGAGGCACCCGGTTTGTCACTCCCGTTGAGAATCCCGGGTGCGTCGGTTGCGCTGAAAGATGCATCTGAACGTCTTAAGTAAAGTGACCAACCGTTCCCCTCGGTGTTGCCGGAGAGTCTTGCTCCTGAAACAATTAAAATAAGAAAGAGACGTTCGATTTGGCTGTAAAAATTAAATTCGCCGGCCCCGCCGGGCAAGCCGCGCTTGGCCGCCAACTGCTTGTATTCGCAGGCCTTGCTGTCGCCGGTGTTTTTCTCATCTTCGCCTGCGTCTTCGGCTTCTATTACTTCAAATACCAGCGCATTGTTGACGAGCGCCTGGAGAAGCCGCTCTTTGCGGCTACGGCGAAAATCTATGGCGCACCTTCCGAACTGCGGCCAGGACAGAAGTTCACGGTGCAGTACATCGCCCAGCAGCTGCGCACCGCAGGATACTCGAGCGAAGGCGACGGCAAGAATGCCGCGATCGGCTCCTATTCGGCCGGTCCTGAGAGCATCACCATCCATCCCGGGCCGGAGTCGTATCACGCCCCGGAGAGCGCAACCATTACTTTAGATAACGGAGCCATCTCGCAGATTACAGGTGATAAAGGTCAGCAACTTGCCGCCTACGAACTTGAACCGCTGCTTATCACCGATCTCTCTGATCAGAACAGAAGCAAGCGCCGCCTCGTGACCTACGACGAGCTGCCGCGCAACGTTGTCGGCGCTGTCACTGCCATCGAAGATCGCCGGTTCTTTAATCACGGCGGTGTGGACTATATTCGGCTTATCGGTGCTCTGCGCAACGATCTCAGTCATCGTCACACCTACATGGAAGGCGGCTCGACGCTGACGATGCAGCTGGCGCGCGGCTTCTTCCTGACCCCGGAAAAGCGGTTCAAGCGCAAGTTCCTCGAGATCGTCATTACGTTTCAGCTTGAGCATCGCTTCTCGAAGCAGAAAATCTTCGAGATGTACGCCAACCAGGTGCCTCTCGGGCAGCGCGGCAGCTTTTCGATCAACGGCTTTGGAGAGGCCGCGCAGGCTTATTTCGGGAAAGATGTCCGCCAGCTTACCCTGCCTGAGTGCGCCCTGCTCGCCGGGCTGATTCAGAGCCCCAGCCGCCTCAATCCATATCGGCACCCGGAGCGGGCCACCGCGCGCCGCAATCTCGTCCTCGATTCGATGGTCGAGACGGGGGCGATCACCAAAGATGAAGCCGAACAGGCCAAGGCCGCGCCTCTCAACGTCGTTCCGGGAGCCGTGGACGCGGGCGAGGCGCCTTACTTCGTCGACCTGGTCCGCGAACAACTGGCACAGCGACTGGGCGAGGGCGAATACAACCAGCAGGGCCTGCGCATTTATACATCGCTCGATCCTCAGCTACAGAGCGCTGCCACCGCGGCGGTCGAAGAGGGCATGAAGGGCGTGGACAAGCAGGTCGAGGAGCTGCACGAGCGCCGCGTGAAAGCGGGAGACGATACGCCGATCATTTATCCCCAGGTTGCGGTGATCGCGCTCAATCCGCACACCGGTCAGGTGCTGGCGCTGGTCGGCGGACGCAACTATGGGCAGAGCCAGTTCAACCACGCTGTCTCGCACCGGCCTACGGGATCCATCTTCAAGCCCTTTGTTTACGCGGCAGCTTTCAACACCAGCCTGGCCGGCTCCCAGCTCAATGGTCCGGACGGCACCAGCGCCACCTTCACGCCGGTAACCATTCTCAAGGACGAGCAGACTACGTTTACCTTCGCTGGAGACCAGACCTACTCGCCGCGAAATTTTGAAGGTCAGTATCGGGGAGAGGTCACGGCCCGGGAAGCGCTGATGCATTCACTGAACAACGCTACCATCGAGCTGGCCTCCATGGTGGGCTACAACAACGTCGCATCACTGGCGCGCGATGCCGGTATCAAGTCGGCTCGCGGCACGCCGGCGATGGCTATCGGAGCATACGATGCAACGCCGCTCGATATGTCGGGTGCGTATACCGTCTTCGCCAACAGCGGCGTCAAGATCGATCCGTGGATGCTGGCTTCTGTGCGAAGCAGCAACGGTGACGTGATGAACGACTACACGCCCGCCACCCGGCCTGTGCTCGATCCGCGCGCCGCCTACCTTACCCTCAACCTGATGCAGAATGTACTAAACGGCGGAACGGGCTCCGTGGTTCGGCGTCTCGGCTTTACCGCGCCGGCTGCCGGAAAAACCGGAACCTCGCACGACGCATGGTTTGCCGGGTTCACCAGCAACCTCATCTGCGTGGTATGGGTGGGTAACGACGACTACAGCGACATCAAGATTGAGGGCGCTCACGCCGCCGCGCCCATCTGGGCCGAGTTCATGAAGCGTGCCGTGGCGTTGCCTCAGTACTCCGATACCCGAGACTTCGTTCCGCCCTCGGGGGTTGTCCAGGTCCGCCTCGATAAGGCGACGAATCTGCTGGCGGACGCGAGCTGCCCCGACGACTATTACGCGGCCTTCCTCGACGGAACGCAGCCCACGGACACCTGCGACCACGCGGGCGGCGACCAGCGCAACCTCTTCCAAAGAATCTTCGGGCTGGGCGAGAAGCCTTCGACGCCGGCCCAGGTGCCGACTACACAGGCCGTGCCGCCATCCCCTTTGCTGACTCCCGCCACGCCCACGAGCAACTCGGCGATCGTACGGACCCAGCCGAGCGAGGAAACAGAGCAGACCAAAAAGAAGCGAGGCTTCTTCAGCCGGATCTTCGGCGGCAAAAAGGACGATACAACCCAACAGCAGGCGCCGCAGCCGAATCCTCCGGCGCCGCCCGAGTAGCTACTGTCCGTATCTATTGTCCGGGATTGGCGTAGTACCCGGTGCGATGACGGATCGCATATGGCCCTTTGGCCACCGGCGGCTTGCTGAGCGTCACTGAGATCGTCCGGAACGGCGAATCTGTGAGGCGATGGCTGGGATAGTAGCCGAGCAGATATTGCGTCCGCAGGTCTTCGGAGACTTTCTTGAAAGCCTGCTCCAGATTTCCCTCGTCGGCGTAGTAGTATTTGCCGCCCGTCTCCTCAGAAAGCGTAATCAACGCGTGTTCGCCTCCGGTTTCGCGTCCGGCGTCGGCTACGATCGGCAGATCGATGATGCTGTACAGCATCACTTCGCCGCGCCGGGCCTGTTCCAGCGCCTGCGAATAGTCCACCCCTTTCACGGTGTTGCCGCCGTCTGAAATGACCACCAGCACCTTGCGTCCCCGCCGTCGCGCGAGACTCTGGGAGGCAAGGTAAATTGCGTCATAAAGCGCGGTGGCCGGCCCGGTCGAGAGATCCTCAAGCCCCGAGTCGATGCGGCGAACGTTGTTGGTGAACGGTACCACCTCGCGCACGTCGGAGTTGAAATCCATCAGATCGAGCTGATCCACGGGCCGCATCAGCGCGTGAACAAAGTTGTGCGCCGCGCTCTTCTCGACCCACAGATCTTTGTGCGTGCTGCCGCTGGTGTCGATAGCCAGGACGACCGAAAGCGGCATTCCTGTGTCGCGCTCGAAGTAGGCAATCTTCTGAGCATGCCCGTCTTCATTGAGGCAGAAGTCATCCTGAGTAAGCCCGGGCACTGGCGCACCGGCGGCGTCCGTCACATTCACGAAGACATTGACCAGGTGCACATCGACGCGAATCGGCGGCGCCTGCTGCGACCAGATCAGGGCTGGGGCGGCAAGAATCGAGAGGGCAAGAATCGAGAGACGCTTCACTTCGCGATCTCCGCGGGAAACGGCTCACCATCGGCCCAGACGGCTCCGTCTTCGAAATGCTCCTTCTTCCAGATGGGCACCGTCTTCTTGAGCGTGTCGATGAGCCAGCGGCAGGCGTCAAAAGCAGCTGCCCGGTGCGCGGATGCCACGGCGATCAGCACGCTGCTCTCTCCTATCTCGATCCGGCCAAGGCGATGCACGATGGCAACGTCGCGGATGGCGAAGTCGGCCCGCGCTCTGGAGGCCAGCTCGCGCATCTGCGTGAGCGCCATTTCTTCGTAGGCTTCGTAAACCAGATACAGCGTGCGGCGGCCGCGCGAGTGATTGCGTACCATGCCGTCGAAGATGACGAGAGCGCCGTCTTCGGGCCGTTCTAGGCCGGTAACGGTGGTATGGGCATCGATACGCTGGTGTACAAGTGAGACGCGCGCGTCGGGGTCAGGCGCGCCGCCGCTGACCGGCGGCAGCAGAGCCACTTCGTCGCCGTCCTTCAAAAGACGCGACTCGGTTACATATTCACGATTCACCGCGACCGCGAGCGACGACCAGACGGCGTTGTGATTTGTGCCGTGATGACGATAATGGTCGAGCAGTGCCGCTACGGTAGTTCCATCGGGCAGGTCGAGTTCGCCGGGTTGTGCTGGAATCAGGTCGTTGAGGACGCCGAAGAAGAGGACACGTACACGCATGCTATCTAGAGAATACCCATTCCTTAGACGAACCAGAGTCGGACCCGGCTCCGGGTCGTGTGGTGGATTCTTGTTCATTTTGCTGACAAGTGTCACTTCGGTACCAGACGCGAGCGGCGGTAGACTGCGAGAGTCGATACAGGAGGAATCCGTGACAAATCCCGCCGCCTTGCCCGTTGTTTCCGCCGGGCCTGTGACCGCAAAAGAGCGCATCCAGTCGATCGACGTGATGCGCGGCGTGGCGCTGCTGGGAATCCTGGCTATGAATATCCAGGATTTCTCCATGATCGGGCAGGCGTATTTAAATCCGACGGCATACGGCGATCTCCACGGGCTGAATTACGCTGTCTGGTATGTCTGCATGCTCTTCGCCGACCTGAAGTTCATGTCCATCTTTTCGATGCTCTTCGGAGCAGGTGTTCTCCTGATGACCAGCCGGATCGAAGCATCGGGACGGCGATCCGGGCCAATCCACTACCGGCGCATGGGATGGCTGGCCCTCTTCGGATGCCTGCACGGCTATCTGCTGTGGACCGGAGACATACTCTTCACCTACGCGTTGAGCGGGATGGTAGCCTACCTGTCGCGCAAATGGCGGCCCAGGACGCTGATCATCTCCGGACTGCTTTTTACGGCGGTGTCGTCCGCGCTTTTTGTGGGAAGTTACGTCTCAATGCCCTACTGGCCGAAGAAGTCAGTTGATCAAATGCGCGAGACCATGTGGATGCCCTCGCAGGCAGACCTTGCGAAGGACCTTGCGGTGCACCGCGCCGGCTGGCTGGGCGAGGAGAAAGCGCGGGCCATCGAGAATCTCGGCAATCAGATCCAAGGGAATATCTTTCTGGCTTTCTGGCGCGCCTATGGGCTGATGCTGGTGGGCATGGGGCTGTTCAAGCTGGGTGTGTTCAGCGCGCGGGCGCCGGCGCGAGTTTATGGCTGGTTCATCGGGCTCGGACTCTTCGTGGGCATTCCCATCATCGCCTTCGGCGTGCACGAGGAGTTTTCCCATCACTGGGATCTCCGCCAGAGCTTCTTTCTCGACTTCCAGTACAACTACTGGGCAAGCTACCTAGTTTGTCTCTTCTGGATCGGGCTGGTGATGCTCATCTGCCAGAAAGAATGGCTACCCGGGGTGCGGCGGCGGCTGGGTGCGGTGGGCCGGATGGCGTTCACCAACTACCTGACGCATACCATCGTGTGCACGTTTTTGTTTTACGGATGGGGGCTGGGGTTCTTCGGCAAAGTGAGCCGGGCCGGTCAGTTCGGCATCGTGCTGGCGATCTGGACCGCGCAGCTTATTATTTCGCCTTGGTGGCTCGACCACTTCCAGTTCGGACCTTTTGAGTGGATCTGGCGCTCGCTGACTTACTGGAGGCTGCAGCCGATGAAGAAACAGTTGGCGGCTCCGGCGATTCCGGCGCCGGCGGAAGCGTAGCAAAAAGATCGTCTTCGGCGGGATACCAGAGACGCTCCTGCACGCGAAGAAACGGCGTCAGCTTGTGCGGCTCGCGGCGACTTTTGCCAGCAGTGTCATAGTAGATGTGCTCGACGGGAATGCCGCGGACGGTGAGGTCGTCGGCCACCAGCGAGCGATGGCAGCGCCAGGGCACAGCTTCGGCGCACATCAACACCATGTGCTGGTGGGGACCGGCGCTGAGCAATTCGTCGACGGCGGCCGCAAACTCCGCCGTCTGCATGTAGTCGGCGTATCCGCGAAAGCTGGCGTTGCGCCAGCCAGTGTTGATGGAGTCCTTACGGGCGTGGCGCAAACCGCCTAGGGACTTCTGCCAGCGGTATTCGATACCGGCGCCGTCCAGCGCGGGAGCAAGATTCTCCTGCGCGAACTGAGGATTGTGCCGGGATTTGGGAATGCTCCGGATGTCGGCCAGCACGCGCACACCATTCTCGCGCAGGATGGCGAGAAATGTCTCAATGCGGAGCGTGGAATGGCCGATCGTTAGCATGAGCCGAAGTCGGGGGCTAACACAATACTGGCCGCACGGATGGTTTTCCGAGCGGCCATCTTGTCTCAGGCACTCGCGTGCTCGAGAACTTCTTCCCTCACCTGCTCGTCCTTCTTCTCCTCTGCCTCAGTTTTCGGCAGCGCGACGACCAGGACATCTTCGATCCGGCTGGCGTAGTGGATGTTGACGCCGGCAATCTGCTCGGGCATCAGGTCTTCTTCCACGTTCTGGCGGTTCTCGGCGGGCAGGATTACGTCTTTGACTCCGGCGCGCTTGGCGGCGAGAAACTTCTCCTTAATGCCGCCGACAGGGAGCACGTTTCCGCTGAGCGTGATCTCACCGGTCATGGCAGTCAGCGGACGAACCGGCTTGTCGGTCATGAGCGAAACCAGCACCGTCGCCATCGTCACGCCCGCTGAGGGACCATCCTTCGGAATTGCTCCCGCCGGCACGTGGATGTGAATATCCGTGTCGTTGGTGAAGTCTTCCGTCAGCCCGAGCGACGTGGCGTTAGAGCGGACCCAGGTGAGCGCGGCCTGCATCGACTCCTGCATAACCTCGCCGATCTGACCCGTCATCTTGAAGCCGCCCTTCCCCTTCATGCGGTTGGCTTCGATGAACAGGATGTCGCCGCCGGCAGGCGTCCAGGCAAGACCAACGGCCACGCCTGCACGCTTGGTGCGCTCGGCGATCTCGGTGTCCACGCGAACCTTGATGCCGCCCAGGAACTCCTGAATGATCTCGCGGGTGACGACAAGTTTGTCAGTATGACCCTCGGCGATCCGGCGGGCCTGCTTGCGGCAGACGGTGCCGATAAGCTGCTCAAGTTTGCGGACACCCGCCTCGCGCGTGTAGTGGCGCACGATGTAGCCTATCGAGTCCGCAGGGAACTCGATATTATCCGCCTGGATGCCGTTTTCCTTGATCTGCCGCGGGATCAGGTAGCGGAAGGCGATATGCGACTTCTCCTCTTCCGTGTATCCCTGCAGCTCGATGATCTCCATGCGGTCGAGCAGAGGCGCCGGGATCGGGTCGAGCTGGTTCGCGGTGCAGATGAAGAGCACCTTCGACAGGTCAAAGGGTTGGTCGAGATAGTTGTCGCGGAACGTGTTGTTCTGTTCCGGGTCCAGCGTCTCGAGGAGCGCCGAGGACGGATCGCCGCGGAAATCGCGGCCCAGCTTGTCGATCTCATCGAGCATGAAGACAGGATCGTTGGTGCCGGCACGGCGCAGGTTCTGGATGATCTGGCCGGGCAGCGCTCCAATGTAGGTCCGGCGATGGCCGCGAATCTCGGCCTCGTCATGCATGCCGCCGAGCGAAATGCGCTGGAACTTTCGGTCCAGCGCTTTGGCAATCGACCGGCCGAGCGAGGTCTTGCCGACGCCCGGAGGTCCGACGAAGCACAGGATCGGCCCCTTCATATCCGGCTTGAGACGGCGGACAGAGAGGTAGTCCAGAATGCGGTCTTTGACCTTCTTCAGGTCGTAGTGGTCTTCGTCGAGAATCTGCTTGCCCTTCACGATGTCGACTTCGCTGCCGGACGACTTCGACCACGGCAGCACGGCGAGCCATTCGATGTAATTGCGCGTGAGCGAGTAGTCGGCGGCCATGGGCGACATGCGTGAGAGGCGGTTCAGCTCCTTGAGAGCCTCTTTCTTCGTCTCCTCCGGCATGCCGGCAGCTTCGATCTTCTCGCGCAGCTCTTCGATATCCTTCTGGCCTTCGTCGGCGTCGCCGAGCTCTTTCTGTATGGCCTTCATCTGCTCGCGCAGATAGTAGTCCCGCTGCGATTGCTGTACCTGGTCCTGCACCTCGGACTGTATCTTGTTGCGAAGCTGCTGAACTTCGAGTTCCTTGGCGAGGTGCTTGTTAATCCGTTCCAGTCGTGCACTCACATCAGGCGTTTCGAGCAGTTCCTGCTTGTCGGTCGTAGCCAGAAACGGCAGCGACGACGCGATGAAGTCGACCAGCCGGCCGGGCTCCTCGATATTCATGGCGATCGTCTGCAACTCGTCGGACAATGTCGGCGACGAGGTAACAATCTGCTGGAATTCAGACAAGACGTTTCGCTGCAGCGCCTCGTTCTCGGGGCCCTTTTCGGGAATGATTTCAGGAACGGGCTCGACTGAAGCCGTCATGAAGGGCTCGATCTGCGAGAACATGCCAAGCTTCACGCGCTCCGTGCCTTCGGTAAAGACAAACAGACTTTGGTTCGGCATTTTGACGACCTTATGCACGGTCGCAAGCGTGCCGTAGGCATGCAGATCGCTGGGTTGCGGCGCGTCCATGCGCGCATCGCGCTGCGCCACCACCACGATCGTCTTCTCGTCTCCGAGCGACTGGATCAGCTGGATGGAACTTTCGCGGCCCACAGTCAGGGGCAGTACGGCGTGGGGAAACAATACGGTATCGCGAACAGGAAGCACCGGCAGGGACTTGCCTCCGCCGTTTTCGTCGCGCTTTCTGGTGGTACCCGGGTGAATCTCGCTTAGGAAATCGCTTGCCATTGAGTGCCTTCTTATCAAATTATTAGATATTAGACGCTACACATCTAATATGGTCGCAAGATTCTTAGAGATCCCCACCCAATCGTTTAGCTTTCAATAACTTAACTCATGATCTCTCATTCCTGCGTTACGAAAAGGCCCCTTTCTGCTCCGTAGGATCCACCTGCGTATTGCGATGAAGCCTGGGTTCCAGACCCAGAGTTCATCGGCAACTTCATCGCAAGGTTGATGCCCTCAGCCTTCCCTCTTCCCGGAACGGTACCGGCCCAGTTCCTTGACCATTGAACAGTGCCGGGCCAGCATGCTCCACGCCGCATCGGCCGAATTCGGCGTCGAGAGCTGGTAGTCGGCATAGAACACGTACTGCCACGGCTTGCCATGCACGGGGCGGGACTCAATCTTCGTCAGATTCGTTCCCTGATTCGCGAAGATTTGCAGCGCGGCCACCAGGGTTCCGGGACGATTCTCAACCGTGAACGCCAGGCTTACCTTGTCCGCCGCGGTATCGACCGCAACCTCTTGCCGGCGCCGGACCAGAAAAAACCGCGTGTAGTTCTCCGGATTGTCCTCGATCTCGGCGGCGAGGATTTCTCCGCCATAGTGAATCGCCGCCTGAGCGCTGGCAATTCCCGCTGAGGAACGGTCGCGCAACTCCACGAGCTGCTTCACGCTGCCCGCGGTGTCGTAGAACGGGATGGCCTCGATCTGCGGATGCTGCTCGAGGAAACGGCGGCACTGCGCGAGCGCGACGGGGTGCGAATACACACGATGAATCTGGTTGATGCTGCTGCCCGGTACGGCGATCAGGTTATGGCGAATCCGCAGCAACAATTCGCGCTCGACCGAAACATCGTGAGTGAGGAGAAGATCGTAGTGTTCGACGACCGATCCGGCCAGCGAATTCTCGATCGGAATCACGGCCGCATCCACGCGGCCTTCCCCCACTGCGGAGAAAACCTCAGGCGACAAGGCACACGCGAGAATGGTTGCCTCCGGGCAGAATTTCAGTGCCGCTTCGTGGCTGAATGAGCCTGGCTCACCCTGAATGGCGATGTGCATTGCGCGCTTCGAACCTCAAATTTTCGATTGTACGGCAACCCTATTGGATTGCTGTGCACCTTACCACTCTGTAAGCAGTGAATCGCGGAACGAAAGAAGAGGACGAACCGTCATGCTGTGGACAATTTTCGTAATTCTGCTTGTGCTGTGGCTTGTGGGTCTGGTCAGTTTCCACGCAATTGGGGCATATATCCACATACTGCTGGTATTGGCGCTCGTAGTGTTGTTGATCCAGCTTATCAGTGGGCGGCGAGCGGCCCTTTGACAACAACGCACGACAACAGACAGAGCGCTGGTACGACGGCTCTGTCATACACCACACAGGGGTAGTGTCATGAACAAGGACCAGGTAAGCGGAAAAGTCGATCAAGTGACCGGCAAGGTTAAAGAGAAGGTTGGAGAAGCGATTGGAAACCAGGGAATGGCGAACCAGGGTGTCGCCGATCAGGTAAAGGGCGCCGCCAAGGAAACCTGGGGCAACGTCAAGAATGCAGCCCAGGAGGCGACCGACCGCCACAAGCATGAGAGCGAGCAGAGCGCTTCGAACGCACGGCAGAACGTCGTTAACACTGTTCAGAACATCAAGGACAAGGTAAACGATCGGATTGACGAAGCCAGAGAGAACGATCGGATCAGAGAGCGCCGTCCGGCCTGAGCAATTTCCCTCCACTAAGCTACAAGGGAGAAACGAGAGCCCGCGGAATTTGCCGTGGGCTCTTTTATTTGCACCACTTCTTGGTCGCTTACCGGCGAAGCAATAAATCCACTGCGACAAACAGAAAGAAGACGGCAGAGATTACGCCATTCATCGTGAAAAAAGCCGCGTTCAAGCGGCGGAGGTCACGCGGCGACACAATCAAATGCTCGTACAGCAGCAGGGAGCCGACCACGCCAACTCCAACCAGAGCCGCAGGCCCGAGGGCAAAAATGCGCACCAGCCAGACCAGCAGCGCGATCATGGTGAGGTGCATTGCGCGGGCAATCCAAAAGGCCGCGCACACTCCGTACGTCGAAGGCACGCTGAACAGTCCGGCATCGCGGTCGTGCCCCGCGTCCTGGCAGGCATAGAGTAGATCGAATCCGGCAACCCAGAACATAACGGCAAGAGTGAGGATAAGAATGCGCGCGTCGAGCGAACCGCGCACGGCGATCCACGCCGCGGCCGGAGCAATTCCCAGAGCGATGCCCAGCACCAGATGTGACCAGCGCGTAAAGCGCTTGGTGTAGGAGTAGATCAGGATCACTGCCAGCGCCACCGGCGAGAGCAGGAGCGTGAGACGGTTCAACTGGCCGGCTGCGAGCACAAAGAGAGCAGCCATGGCACAGGTAAAGCCGGCGACGAAGGGGCGCGTCAGCGCGCCGGCAGGGATGGCGCGGGACCGGGTGCGGGGATTCGCGGCATCGAGCGACGCGTCGGCCCAGCGATTGAAAGCCATGGCAGCCGAGCGCGCGGTCACCATGCACACGATGATCCAGAAAATCTGGATCGGACGCGGCAGACCATGCGCGGCGAGCATGGCGCCGGTGAGCGCGAAAGGCAGCGCGAAGATCGAGTGTTCCCACTTGATCATCTCCAGCGTTGCGCCGATGCTGCGAAGGAAGGCCATGCTCCCAGTGTAAAGGCAGCCATTAGCTGCTAGCCATTAGCTGCTAGCTATCAGCCTTTACTTGTTAGCGATAATTCATGATCCAGAAAAGGCTCGGCATCGCACATGGGCAGGCTTCCGTTTGCTAATCCCCAATTGCTAATCCCTAATGGCTGCCTTTACTCACTTTTGAGACGGCTGGCCTGCGACCTGCAGCAGGTTTGTCACCTTGAATACCCCGGACACCCCGTTGGCGCGAATGCCCGCCGCATCTTTGTCCGCCTGACGGTTGACGACTCCGTAGAGCGTGACGTTGCCGTTCTGCACCGAAATACGGATGGGTTGCGCGGGATCAATCGCGTACTGGTTCAGCGAGGGAAACCCGTAAACAGCGCGATAGACCGCTCGGCGTATCCGATCATCCATGGGTGAAACCGGGTCGATTCGGATTTCGTTGATGACATCTTTCACACCTTTGGTATTGGAAGCCACAGCCACAGCCGAATCGGCGTCCACCGGACCGTAAGCCGTACCGCCCAGCGTGACTGCTCCATTGGCGACGTTGACGCTGATGGCGTTAAAGGCGGTAGTGCCATAGCCGACTCGATCGAGCGAAATCGCTCTCACCAGCTTGTTCTGGAGTTCCGCATCCGAGATCTCAGGGCCAGCCACTTCAATCTCATTGTCGACAGCAGTAACTCCCTTGACCTTATGCACCCTCTTGTCGGCGTCTTCCTTCTGGGAGAAGACGTCGACGGTCCCCGTGAGCTTTGCCACACTGTTCTGCACCGTGACCTGAATGTTCTTGAACTGCGATTTATTCAGCGCCTTATTCATGATCTCGGCACGAATATTGTTGTCATCCGGACTTTGGGCCGCAGCGATTGCGTGCCGGGATACCGCGGCAGACCCGCCTAACAACATTAAGACAACAAAAACTGGACTCAGACTGCGTTTCGTCTTTCTCACCGCAAAACCCTCCTGGCTTGTTGCCGGCGAACCCGTCTGGACGTGGTTGGGATGTAATTCCGGACTTCTCGTATCGGCATCATGCCTCAAGTTCTTCATGGGATGCAATCTTGGCCGAGATAGTTTGAATGCCGTGGCCCTATTTGTAACGCCTGCGAATCTTGAAGATCAGGCTGAAAACGCCTGATTCGTCGCGCACCGCCAGCACGGACACATTCTGTGTGAGATTCACCTGACCCTGGATCAGCTGCTCCTGCGTCGAGTTGATGTTGGTCGCATACGTAGCCGTGGCGTTCTTCCCAATCTGCTCCTCGACGGTGATGCGGGCGGAGGCGTTGCCTGTGCCGGTCACGTAACTTGGATCGATCTTGACGCTGCCACCGCCAAAGAGTTTTTGGATCCGGCTGCTGACGGTGGCGTTCAGCGCCCCGCCCAGCAGGGCGTCTGCCGTCGAGTTCACCCCTGCCGCCTGCTGCTGTTGCGAATAGATCTGTTGCTCTTCCTGTGTACGTCCCATGGCCAGCAGTCCGAAGATATCCTGTTCCGACAAGGGAGGCTCGGAGCGGAAAGTAGGCGTCAGCTTCGAAGGGGTTCCATTCATGGCGATGGTGATGTCGTAGTCCTCGACATGGGCCGTCGCCGTCAGATCGATGAGTGGATCAATGCGGACGGGGTTGGTGAAATAGATGTCACCGCGCTGCAGTTCATACTTTGTCCCGGCGAAGGTGGCGCTGCCTTCCGTAATCGCAATGTGCCCTAGCAGCGACGGCTGAGCGAGGGTGCCACGAACCCGCAGATCGACGTCGCCGGCCAGCTTTGCGTAGGAGTTCTGGAAGTCAAGCTGGGGCGCGGATACGATGTGGATGTCGAGACGAAGGTGACTGGAGGGCGAATTCGGATCGGGTGGGAGGGTGACACCGCCAGGAGAACTCAATGCGGCAAGGTCGAGATCGCTGCCTATCACGAACCTGGTGATGGTCACATTGCCGCTTAACAGCAGCGAACTCTGTGTACCCTGCAGGCGCAATTTGGCGTCCGCCATCGAGCTCACACCCTGCGGATAGCGGATGCGGACGTCTTTGGCGGTCGCGGTCAGATCGCCGTACAACCCCTGCTGGTAGGTGATGAAGCCACCCAGCTGCAGCTTTCCGCCGCCGCTCACAGCCGTCAGATCCTTCACATCCAGACGATCCTGATCGAAGGCCAGAGTGCCGTTCATCTGGCTTAAGCCATTCGGAAAATCCAGGAGCGCCATCGCGACGTTTGTGAACTTCACCTGACCGGTCAGGCTCGGACGCTGGAAGGTACCGCCCGCATCCACATTGAAGTCCACATGGCCCGACGATGTAATGTCAGTGTCCAGCGTCTGGGCCAGCTTCATGTTGATGGAGCCGTTTCCATGCAGGTCCAGGTCCCGCGAATCGTCCAGAACCCCGACCGAGCCCTGCGCATGCAGGTCGGTGTCGTCGCCGACAACATGAAACGGGTCGAGGTGTAGACGGCCGTTGATGAGCGTCGCGTGCAGAGCGCCTTCGGTCCTGAGAGGAATTCCGCCCAACGCAAGCGAAAACTGCTCAATGGTGGCATCGCCGCCGAGCTGGCGTGGGTGCTTCAGGGGCCCCGCGATATTAAGGGTGCCCGTAATCGAGGAGTGGGCGCTTACGCCGTGCACGCTCAAGGTCTGCAGGATCGGGTCTACATCCAGGCTGTCGAGCGCGAGGCGAGCCTTCGTCTGATAATCGCCGCTCAGCTGCGTCTGTCCGTGCACCTGAAAGGAAGCATTCGTCATATGCGCATTCAGATCAACGAGGAGCAGGCCGCCCTGCATGTGGGCGGTTGCATCCATGTTCCCTCCCGCCTTATCTGCGAGATTCAGGCGTGACAGATGAAGATTCGCCTCGACGTTCGGGTTCTCCAGCGTTCCGTTGCCATGTGCTTCAAAAGCGAACTGACCTCCGATTGGATATTTGGGATTTTTCAGCCGCTGGATATGTGCTAGATCAAACCCTGTGCCTTGTGCCTTGAAATGGAAGGACTCGGCCGAGATGTCGTAGCCACCATCGCCGGTAACCTTGCCGCCATTCTGTGAAAGAACGAGATGCGTGGCGTCGATCTCCCTTCCGGCGAATCGCAGATCGGTTTTCAGGCTGCGGTAAGGCTCGCCGTAGATGTCGCCACCCGTTACGGTAAGATGGCCGCCGCCGCTCAGGTTGTCGATCTGGCCGCTTGCTTGCACATCGAGATTCACTGTGCCGGTCACGGGCAGATCCTCGCCCACCGTCTGCAGCACATCGGTGAGCGCTGCCGCTCGAACGCTGGCGTTCACCTGAATGGCCGAGTCTTCATCAAAAGCGAGATGACGCGGCGTGATCTGGTGGGCGTGCACCGTGCCGGATACATGGATCGTCGTAGCGCCGCGCACCAGTGAGGCCTGTTGGACGGAAATCAGCTCTGGCGCGTACTCCGCCTGAGCGTCCAGCGAATCCCAGTGGATCCTGTGTTCTACCCGCTGGCTGGCTTGGCTGACACTCTCGACCGCCTCCCGCGCGATGTGCTCTTCCGCGGGAAGAGAGCTGTAGATCACGTCGAAGTCTGTCGCGCTTAGATGGCCCTTTACATCGGGCACCAGAATGCTGCGCGTGATCGTTCCCTGGAATGCTGCCTGACCCCGCAACGCCACGGGTATTGCCTGCGCTCCCGTCTTGCCTCCCGCGGCAAGACCAAGCGTGGTGAGCGTGCGATCAAACTCACCGAGATTGGACGTGGTAAGGTCCACCTGCATCGCGGAGGGGCGAGTGATCGGATAAACTCCCAGCGAGCCAGTCACATGCAGCTCCGTCGCCGGAGCCTGCGCGGTGAAGTTGCGAATGTTCACCATCCCGCTGGCGTTCACATACTGCGCGTCGACAATCCCGTGGAGCGGGACTAATGCCGAAGCGGCATGCGCCGGAGCGGTCAACGTGAGCCTCCCATCGGTGACATACGCATCGGGGTCGCCCTTCCAGTCAACATTCACCGGACCGTCGACCCTCGTGTCGAAGCCCAGGTGCTGATACTGCGGAGACGAAACGACGGACATGATCGACTCCACCGTCATTCCACTGATGCGCGCGCGCACAATTCCTTGCGGCTGGCTGCTGGCCAGCGCTGTCGCAGCGGCCTTCCGCTCCGCGCGAGTTGCAGTCGGTTTCACGGGAGAAGCCACTGGCGGGTTGTTCAGCCAATGGATCATGCGCAGCGTGCCATCCACGCTGCCGCCACCAGGCAGCTTCGCCTGCGCGTTCGTCAGGGCAAGCTCGTCTTCGGTCATGTGAATTGTGGCCTTCGCGTTCACGCCCACCAGGTGAATCGTTCCCGTTCGGTACGTGCCGTCCGTTACTTTTCCCTGGCCATCGACGATGAAAGTGGTCTTCGTTCCCTGCCCCGTGAGCTGCATTTCGACATTGCCCTTATCCAGTCCGGGAATCTCCGCCATGGCCTGAAGGGCGCGGATGTCGACGTTGCCGCGAAGGGCTGTCTTCCATTGTGGATTAGCAAAATCCTGCAGAGATGCGCTGCCCTCAAACAGCGATCGTCCAGTTTGTAACCGAAACGATTGCAAATTCGCCTGGTTACGCCCGAGGTCCATCTGTAGATCAAGGTGCGAGTGAACGAGCGGCGCCTTGCCACGTTGCGCTGTCAAGTCCTCGACATGGATCGTTCCCACGTAGCGATCTTTCCCCATTTTAATAATCGGAGAGACATACTTTACCGTCACGCCGAGATTATTCGCTGCGAGGTTGAACGGAATCGACTGCTCGTTGATGAGCGCCACGCCGTCGTTCACCTCAGCGCGATCCACAGCCAGATCGAAGAGCGTGTCCGTGACCGACTCGTTATTCGTGCTTGCGACTTTCGGCCGGGGCTGATTCGTCGAGCCGTCCGGGTACACGATGATGTGAATCCCCGGGTGATCGGCCTCAAGGTAATTCAATCCAATCTTCGCGCGAACGAACGAAAGGATCTTCACGCGCACGAATATCCGGTCGGCATGCGCATACGGAGCTTCGCCCGCCGCCTCCAGTCCATGGATGGTGAGGTTGTCTGCTTCGAATTCAAGATGCAGCACGCGCCAGTGAAAGGCTCCAAGCTCGACGCGGCCTCCCGTAGCCCGTTCCAGGACCGAGATCACCTCCTGGCGCACGCGATTTTCAAATTGCGCCGTGCTCGCGTACCATGCCGCTGCGCCTACGATAACCGCGGCCAGCACGGCCAGGGTGAGTAACACCCTCCACCAATGGCGCCACAACGTGCGGCGTGGCACAGGAGAAAGCGTGCCTTTCGGATCGGACTCGGGCAGAGTGCTCAATTGTCGTCCTCCGCATTCGGATTCCCTGAACTTTGCCCGTAGGCCGGATCGAGAATCTGCACGCTGCCCTCATCGCGCAGGCTCTTGAGCCAATCCTGCAGCAGGCCGTTGACGTGCTGTTGCAACAGGACCTCCCGAATACGTTCCGAGATCTCGCTGAGCGCAGGCGGTTTCTCATGCTGGCGCTCATACACCGGAAGAACAGACTTCTTGTAGTACGCCTCGATTTCTTTATCTGAAATACGAAGCCCGCTGCGAAACCTCAGATCGATGAATCGCAGAATCGCGAGCCGCTGCCGCCAGTGGGTCACGACTTCGTCTTCCGTCAGATCGTTCGCGGCGAGAAATGCCTTCCATCCTTCGGCTGTCTCGCAGCGGTACTGCCTGCATTTTGGCAGGTGATTACGCAGATCGGTCAGGGCTTTCTGGACCTGTTCATCCGTGACCATGCCACCCAGTTGCTGCTGCGCCTTCATCTGCTGCAATATCAGAGTGCGATTGGCAAGTCGGCGCGCGGCCCGCTGGAGTGTGTCGGTGCCTGGAGCCACAGAAAATGGCTCGAGCGCCGCAAAACGCTGCTCTTCCTGCACGTCGCTCTGTAAAAGCACATCGCCATTGATGATGGCGACCACGCGATCGAGTACCACTGGCGCTGCCTGCTGAGTCGTCCCGGAAGCCTCTTGCGCTCCGGCCAGCCCCAGCTCCAGCGCCGCGAAGATCGCCACAAATGCCAGCGTCCGGTTCATCAGAAAGCCTGTCCAATGCTGAAGAAGAAGTTGAAGTGGCTTGCCTGTCCCACGTGCGGTGGTATCGGCTGACCGTTGGACAAAGTTCCGTATGTGACGATCACCGGATAAATCGGAGGGTTCAGGTTATAGCTGAAATCGAATCGCACGGGGCCGATCGGCGTGTGGTAGCGCAGTCCCAGGCCCACAGCTTGAGAGAAGTCGTTAAAGTCGCAGAGGCCGGTGGGATTCGTACTCGAGGCGCGTGTCACCTGGGATTGAAGCTCTTCGTTCAGAATCTTGCAGGTCCAACTGTGGGGTTGTTTGATGCGGAAAAAGCTGGGCCAAATGTCGGACGAGTTATTGAAGACGTTGCCCATGTCGTGGAACAACACGAAGCCCAGGGCGTCGTTGAAATAAGGCAGCTTGGGATTCGGAGGACGGAACTCGGTGCTGTTCGCGAAGGCGCCCGCGCCGCCGATCGGAAAGCCGGTGAGCGAGTCGCGCGGGCCAGCGGCATTGATCGAAAAGCCGCGCAACGACTGTGCGCCGCCCGCATACAGGCGCTCCGGCAGGGGAATGTACCTGTATTGGTCCTCGCCAAAGGAGCGCATATAACCGAACCGCGTGATCCGCGCGAGCACAAACTTACGTGGACCAAGGGCATAGTAGCTTGAGTTGGTAAGATCCAGCCGATTGAAGTTTGCCTCCGATGAAAAAATATCGTCGGTGAAAAACTCCTGCACACTTGTGTAGGTCCCGCCCTGCGCGTCCAGAGGAGTAGGCCGGCGCGTGTCGCGAATCCATGTGAAACCCGGACCACCCACACGCACCGGCTCTGAAACCAGCGGAATCTCATCCGGAGCAACCTGCACGCTATTCGGATCCACCACTACGCGGCGATAGGTGAAAAAGTAGATCAGCGTATTCGGCTTGTTGGGTCTTTGCGTCAACCTCACCGTACCTTCGAGGCGCGACGCCGCATAGGTGGTCACGTTCTGCGAATTGGTATAGCCGGCGCTCACCGAAAAATCCAGCTTGGGATTGTTAAAGATATGCGGGCTGTTATAAATCAGCGCCGCAAGTTGTTCCAGCGTGCCGTACGAAGTTCGCAGCGTGATCGATTGATTGCGGCCACCAAGATTGATGCGGGAGATGTCAAACTGCACCAACGCGCTGCCGCCGGTTTTTCCGCCGCTACCGCAAGGCTGTGTTGATGCGCCTGTCGATGGGCCGCCGGCACTCGGCGGCGGCGTGTTCGGGCAATTGTTCGAAGGGTTCCCGGTCTGCACCTGAAATCCAACACCGTAGCTCAGATCCCAGCGCCTGGCCTCGGTAAATTGCAGCAGCACATTCTTACGCTGCTGGTCGCCGGCGGGATTCTGAATCGCAGTGTTCACCTCGTTGAAGAGCGCAAGGTCGTACATCTGCCGCTGCATCTCGTACAGAGCCGACTGATCCAGCGCTTCGCCTGGGTGCAGCAGAATATGAGGCTCGATGGTTTCTGGCCGGGTGTAGCGCAGCCCGGAGATGAGAACGCGATTGACGAAGGTCTGGTCGCCCTCGGTGATGTGCAGCGTCACATCGATCTCGTCGGCATGTCCCGTCTCCGGTTGCTGCTCAATGACGATCGAGACCTGGCTGAAGCCATGCTTCAAGTAGTACGTGAGGATGGCGTCTCGATCTCCAATGATGTTAGCCCCCGAGTATGGCTGCCCCTCCTCCAGATTGAGCACGGGCTTCAACTGCTCGATCGGAATCTGCTTATTGCCCGTAATCTCATACTTGCCGATCTTCTCCTGTACGCCTTCATCGATGCGATAAGTCACCCAGAGGGCCTCGGGCTTGCGTGACCCGCCGGCGGCGGAGTGCTTGATCTCCGGAGTTATCTTGATCTTGTTGAATCCGTTGCTCTGATAAAGCGCGGTGATGTTGTTGACATCGGCCTGCACCAGCGCCTGGCTGTAACTGCCGTGGCGCTCGAATAAATTCGCCTTCATGACTCCCAGGCGCGGTTCAAGAATCGCGTTGCTGAAGTAATGATTGCCTGTTAGGGCCACACCATCCACTGAATTCCGTTCGCCCAGCTTGACGTCGTATTCAATCAGTGTGCGCTCTTTCCCCTCTGTCTTCTGGTGCGTCACCTGGGCATCGAAATATCCATCGCGCTGATAGTAGTCGCGAATTCTGCGATCTCCTTCGTTCAGCAGGTCTTCGTCGACCGCGCCCTCTTCATAGACCGGAACCAGCGTCTTTACCTTTCCCTTGCTGAGCTTCACGCCGTTCACGCGTATCGTCACTATCGGTCCCTGATTCGCCTGGAAAGCGTAGTCCAGCAGATTCGTCTCCTTCTCAAACTGCTTCGACTCGAGCGCGACGCTCGACTCCAGGCGCTGCTGCTTCTGATAATTCTTTCTCAATCGCGATAACGCGCGGCCAACCGTATCGTGCGAGACCTTTGATCCCTGTTTCAGCTTGCCTTTCTTGCGAAAAGTCTCAACTGGTATGCCGGGATCGCCCACGACCTTCACATCACCTATCCGGGCCTGCGCGCCGGAAACGATATGAAATCGCACGTCCACCTGGCCGTCTCGGGTATCCACGGCGGTGCTATTCGCGATAATGCCTTTGTAAAAGCCGTTATCTTGAAGCATCTCCTTAACTGCCGCGCTGGCCTGTGTCAGCTTTGCGTCGCTGAATGGCGTGCCGGGATTCAGTCGCGTCGCGTGTTGAAGCTGGCTCGCGAGCCGGTCGCTCTTCAGACCCTCCACCGTAATGCGCCCCAGAAACAATGTTGCCGTCCCCTTGAAGATGATGGTCACCTGGTTGCCGTTTCGGGTGCCCTCAACTTCAATGCCGCGGTAAAGTCCTGTGGCGTACAGGCGGCGGAGACTCTGGCGCACATCGTCGGCGTTAAGAGGCTTGCCAGCCTGGACCGGCAACTCTGCTGGAAGCGGCTCCAGACGTATGCGGTCCACGCCCACAAAATCGACCGCCTGGACATTCAGCCCTTCCCAGGCGCGCAAGCTGTTGGTCGCGCTCTCAGGAGTCGTGGAAGGCGGAGGGGCCGGATTCACCGGTGTCGGCGGAGGAGGTGTCTTTGGCTTCCCCGCTGCCTGGGCGTGCGCCGAGGTCGAAGCGCCGAGCGCAAACGAAAATGCCGCGGCGGAAAAGAGCGCCGTGCGGCATCGATGGCCCAGTATTCGAGAAAAGAACAATCAGCCCCTCGTATTTGCCTTTAAGACGTTCCTCGGCGCGTGCTCCAACCATAACGCCAGCCACTGATTGGATGCGAACATTTCATCCAAGCAATGCCCTGCATGCCCGACACGCGGCGGCATGCCACTCCTATACTAAAGACAGATGGTGACGCTTTCCAAAACCCCCGCTGTCCGGCCATTCTCGGATCGATACTCGCGACAGGTGCTGTTTCCCGGCATCGGCGAAGCGGGGCAGGAGCGGCTCAGTGTCGCGCACGTGGCGCTCGTGGGATGCGGAGCCACCGGAGCAGCCGCGGCCAACCTGCTTGCGCGAGCCGGCGTGGGTACTCTCACCCTGATTGATCGTGACTTCGTCGAAGAAAGCAACCTGCAGCGCCAAGTGCTTTTTGACGAAGCCGATGCCCAGGACGCCTTGCCCAAAGCGGAAGCGGCCCGGCAGAAAATTGCGCTCTTCAACAGCGAGGTCGCGGTTCATGCGCATATCGCCGATCTCACCCACGGAAACATCCATGCTCTCTTGACCGGTGCCGACATCGTTCTCGATGCCACCGACAATTTCGAAACCCGCTATCTCGTCAACGACTACGCGGTCGAGCAGCACAAGCCCTGGATCTATTCCGCCGCCGTGGGCTCATATGCCGTGACGATGAACATCCTGCCCGGGGAAACTGCCTGCCTGGCCTGCATCTTCCCGAAGCCGCCCACCGGGACCGTGGAGACCTGCGACACAGCCGGCATCCTGAACTCAGCGGTCAACCTGGCGGCATCGATCGCTGTAACCGAGGCGATCAAGTTTCTCGCCGGCGCGCGCGACCGGCTGCGGCGCACTCTGCTCTCCTGCGATCTCTGGACCAATGAATGGTCCTCGGTCTCGTCAAGCCATCCAAGAGCGGACTGCGAAGTCTGCCAGAGCCGCAACTTCCTGCATCTGCGCGGCGAGGGCCGTCCGCACGTCACTCTTTGCGGACGTAATTCCGTGCAGATCCACGAACATGGCCGTCCGGTCGATTTCGGCGAACTCGAAGCCCGTCTCAAGCCCCATGGACAGGTCCGGTCCAATAACCTGCTCCTGCGCTTCGAGCGTGGAGAGCACACATTGACCCTTTTTGCCGATGGACGGGCCATTGTTCAGGGGACCACGGACGTCGCCTTGGCCCGTAGTCTGTACGCCCGCTTCATCGGCTCCTGAAGCGGAAACTCCCTGGCGACGGTCACCGGGCAACTCTTCCGGTCTTAACCGCTTCCAACAGTGATATTGCTTTATAAATCCCCTTTTTTCTTTGAAAACCCATGGACCCGACGTCGCAGCGATCGCTCTCCAGCTTGCCAGAAGTCGCCGCTCATGGAATTCTCACTCAAGCAAAGGACTTTTTAATGAGCGCAGGCCAGACAGAATCGAAGCCCGCCCAACATCACCTGCGACGCAATCCGCCGATTGTCGGCGAAGCGGAAGCCATTGCCGCCGCACAGGCGGGAGACGAAAAAGCCTTTGAAACGCTGTATGCGCTTCATAAACGGCGTGTTTATTCGCTCTGTCTTCGCATGCTCGGCAATGTAGCCGCGGCTGAAGATCTCACGCAGGACGCCTTTCTTCAGCTCTACCGCAAAATCGGCACCTTCCGCGGCGACTCGGCCTTTTCCACATGGCTGCACCGCCTGGCGGTAAACGTGGTGCTCATGCACCTGCGCAAAAAAGGCCTGCCCCAGATCTCTCTTGAAGAGGCACTTGAGCCCTCGCAGGATGACGGTCCACGCAAGGACATCGGTGCTCGCGATCTTCGGCTATCGGGCTCCATCGATCGCGTTACACTCGAACGAGCCGTAGAAAATCTCCCTCCAGGTTACCGACTGGTCTTCGTTCTCCATGATGTGGAGGGCTACGAACACAATGAGATTGCCGATATGCTGTCCTGTTCTATCGGTAACAGCAAATCGCAACTACACAAGGCGCGAATGAAACTCCGCGATCTGCTGCGTACCGGACAGCGGAAAGAGGCCGCTGTATGACAGAGAAGAACCCCCAAGAACCCACCATGACCGACTGTGCAGATTTCCAGGATCGACTGCCTGAGTTGTTTGAGACAAATGCCAACCTTAGCGATGAAGAGCATCTGAAACATTGCGAAAACTGCACCGCTCTGGTGCGCGACCTCGAATACATTGCCCAGCAGGCAAAATTGCTCCTGCCTATCCACGATCCCAGCCCCACCGTCTGGGACAACATACGGTCGGCTATCAAGAACGACGCGACTCAAAACAGCACCTCGTCCTCTGCCCGCTCTGCGACATAGTTGCCCCGAAGATCGAATCGACGCTCCGGTCCTTATAATGCGTACAACGCATGAGGACCGAGACCAATCTGCCGGTAACCGTTCGACGCATCGTGCTTACCGGATTCATGGGCGCGGGTAAATCCACCATCGGCGCGCTACTCGCGCAGAGACTCGGCTGGCGCTTCCTCGACACCGACGCAATCATTGAAGCCCGCACCGGCGCCACCATCGCGCAACTCTTCGCGCAGCGCGGTGAGACGGCCTTTCGCGAACTTGAGACTGAAACCATCCGAAATCACTCTCACACCGAATCCCAGGTCCTTGCTCTTGGCGGCGGAGCCATTGAGGCCGAAGCCACGCGCCAGGCCCTGGCCCGGCTCGAGCACGCCTGCATCGTCTTTCTTGATGCCCCGCTCGAAGTGATGGTCGCCCGCTGCCTCGCGCAGCCTGCCGCCGTGGAGCGACCCGTACTCGCTGACCGCGAACAGCTGGCCGCACGCCTGACTGCGCGGCTCCCTCACTATCGACAGGCGCATCTCACCGTCGCAACCTCAAAGCTCGACCCTCAGGCGGTCGCCGACCATATCCTTGAGGCCCTGCAGGATCGCTGCGCTGCCCCACGTGTCACCACCCCTCAAAAAGAAGGCGTTGCCACCTCATGAGCGAAACCGAGCTAAAGGCAGTCCTGACCAAAGATCTCCAGGTGACAGAGATTTCTCATTCAGAATCAGCTCGGCAAAGAGCTGCTCACGCCAATATTCTCTTCGCTTTCGCCGTAGCCCTCGCGCTCTACACCGCGTGGCATTTGATGGTGGTCCTTGAGCTGATTTACGTCAGCGCTCTTTTTGCTGTGGTGCTCATGCCGGTCATGCGAGCCATCATGAAGCTGCACATCGGCAAATGGAGCCCCGGCCGCGCCTCAGCCATATTCATCCTGCTGCTCATTGTGGCCGCATCGACGGCGCTCTTTTTCCTGGTTGCTCTTCCCCCCGTCATTCGCGATATGCGCCTGTTCGTAAATGAACTGCCGACGAAGGGACCGCAGATGCTTGCCCGCATCCAGGATTTGCCGCTCACCCGGCACGTCGATCTGACCGCGCTCAATGCCAGGCTGCAGGACTTTGCCTCCAACTTCGCCAGCTATATCTTCTTTTCCATCAAGTCCTGGGCCACCATGCTCTTCAATGTCATCACCGGCATTGTCCTCACCATTTACTTCATGCTGGAGGGCGACACGGCCTATTACTGGCTGCTTTCCTTCTTTCCCGTAGATAAGCGCAAGCGTCTCGACACCACTCTCGCCCGAGCCGAAGTCCGCATGGGCAAGTGGCTCCTCGGCCAAGGATCACTCATGCTGGTCCTGGGTCTCAGCAGCATGATCGTCTTCGTTTTCCTGCACGTTCGATACGCTTACGCGCTGGGCGTACTGATGGGCCTCTTCAACATCATCCCCATCGCCGGCGCCATCGTCTCCATGGCCCTGGTTGTCATGATCGCGGCTATCGACTCCTGGGGACGCGTCGCCGGCGTGCTCATCTTTTACGCAATCTACTCCCAGATCGAGACCTCCTACCTCACGCCCCGCATCATGCGCCATAGCGTCGACCTCGCCGGTCTCGCCATCCTCATTGCGCTGCTGATTGGCGCTTCCGTGGCCGGCATTGTCGGCGCCATGGTTGCCATCCCCACGGCTGTGCTGGTCGCCGTTCTGCTCAGCGAATACGCCGTTGTGCATGAGTCCATCATTTCCGAGGCCAAGCCGCTCAGCAAAGTTCTGTGACCGCTGCGGCTGCTGGACGGCTCATTGTTATCATGGAGTGTGAACCCCGCACCCCAGCTCGCCGAAACGCAATTTTCGGAAACTGTGACCGTTGAGCCGGTCCTCGCACTGTCCTCGGTGAAGTCGCCGGAGCACGTCGAGCATCTGCACGCGCCGCGCGCCGGCGAGACGGCATCCCGCATCGCCGATTACCGCGAACTCTTCAAAGTGCGCGTCACGCTGATGGTCGTGATGACGGCCTGGGCCGGCTTCTACCTTGGGTCGATGCAATCGGGAATCAGCAGCGTCCAGCCTGGACTGATTGAAGCCCTGTTTGGGATCGCCCTCGTCTCCGCCGGTTCCGCTGCCCTGAACGAATGCCTGGAGCGCAAGCTCGACGCGAAAATGATCCGCACCTCACGGCGTCCCATGGTTACGGGACGCATCGGCCTGGCCCACGGAATCACCGCCGGCCTCGCCGCCATCGCCATTGGCTCCATCTGGCTGGCCCGCGAAACCAACCTGATTACCGGCACGCTCACGCTCATCACCGCCTTCACCTATGTGGCCATCTACACTCCGCTCAAGCGCTACACCAGCCTGGCCACCTTCATCGGAGCCTTTCCCGGAGCCATGCCGCCGCTCCTTGGCTGGACCGCTGCCCGCGGACGCATAGAATGGCCGGCTGTCGCCCTTTTCGCGATCCTCTTCATCTGGCAGTTCCCCCACTTCATGGCCATCGCCTGGCTTTATCGGGAAGACTACGGACGCGCCGGCATCCGCATGCTCCCCGTCGTCCAGCCCGACGGCTGGTCTACCGTGTTCGAAGCTCTGACCTACGCCGTTCTCATGATCCCGGTCAGCCTGCTGCCCGTCTATCTGCACATCGCCGGGCCCTATTACGGAGTCGCAGCCGGGCTACTCGGCCTCGTCTACCTCGGTTACACCATTCGCTTTGCCCGCATCACCCGCGCCCGCTCGACCATCGAGTCGAAGATGTACGCTCGCGATCTGCTCAAGGTGAGCGTGATCTACCTGCCGCTGCTGCTCACAGCGCTCATGCTCAACGCAAAGGGAAAGTGATTTTCGAAGAAGGACGAAGGATGCAAGCGACGATTGAAACCAAGGGCCCTGAATCGATAAACCCTATCGGCCCCACCGTTGCCGCGATCATCATGGTCAGCGCCCTGGCCAGCGCACTCATCTGCTGGCTGGTGTATTTCCATGCGCCCACCGACGTCGCCGGAACCCACCTGCTGTTCCTTCCAGCGACAAATGCGCTGCTGAACGGACTCAGCACCATCGCGCTGCTCACGGGCTTTGTCTACATTCGCCGGCGGCAAATTCCGAAGCACCGCGCAGCGATGTTCACCGCCTTCTTCTTTTCGTCGATCTTTCTCGTGTCCTATCTGGTGAACTTCACGCTGCACGGGGAGACGAAGTTCCCGCGCGGCAATCCCCTGTGGCCTTTCTATTGGAAGCTGCTGGCCTCGCACATCGTGCTCTCGGTCATCGCTTTGCCGATCATCCTGATTACCTTTTTTCTCTCGCTTTCGGGCCGTTTCCCGGCGCACAAACGTATGGCCCGCTGGACCTTTCCCATCTGGCTCTACGTCTCGGTTACGGGCGTGATCGTTTACGCCATGCAGGCGGCCTGCCGCTGAGGATGTCTCGAATGCCGCTGGTGATGAAACAAGAGCCGAATGGAGAAGCAGAGAGATCGCTCCGCAGCGAGCTGCGTCTGGAGGAAAAATCCGGTCCGCCGCCGAACGATCCTCCGAAGGACGACGGGACCCGCCAGCTGTTGCAGAGCGGAGGCTGGACGATCGCTGCCGGCCTGCTGGCCGCGTTCCTGATGTCTACCGTGTTCGGAGGCATTACCCGCCAAGGCCCGCACACCAGCTCCGGCTGGTTGGCGCTGATCGTCTCCCTTATGTGCCTGCCCTTTGGGTCACTCTTGTTCCTGCTCGGTGCGGCAAAGTGGTTTCGCAACCGCCGGCTGCAGCGTCATCAGCGGAGTCTCCGTTAGTTCTCAACCCTTCGTAACTCGTCTTCGCGCGGCCCACGGAAGTTGCGAAATCCGTCGTACCTTGGTCCCTGTTATCCTTCTCTGAACATCCTTTGGAGTAACCCCAGTCATGGCAAGAAGCGTCAACAAAATCATCCTTCTCGGCAACGTAGGCAAAGACCCTGAATTCCGCGCGACTGCGGGCGGCACGACCGTCGCCAACTTCTCTCTCGCCACCACCGACCGCACCAAAGACCAGACGGGAAACTGGACCGATCGCACCGAATGGCACAATCTGGTAGCCTTCCAGCGCACAGCCGAAATCGTCCGCGACTACGTGAAAAAGGGCTCGAAACTGTATATCGAGGGCAAGATCCAGACCCGCTCGTGGGACGACAAGACGTCCGGGGAGAAGAAGTACCGCACAGAAGTTCTGGTCAACGAGCTCGTGCTCCTCTCCGGCAAGGGCGAAGGTGGAAGCGAAGGCGGCGGAGGCTACAGCAGGAGCGGCAGCAGCTCGTACGATCAGCGCAGCTCCGGCCCTTCCGATGACCTGGTTAACTCTACCGAGATCACCGATGACGACATTCCGTTTTGAAGACCGGTTCGAGTACAGGCGTTCGAGTCCTGGACCCGAACGCCGTCGCGCCCGTCCTCCGCTTATTCCTCGGCTTATAGGCGGCTAACCCGAAGTCAATTCTCAGTCTCTTACTTAAGAGAATTGGGGGTGCCTATGATCGCCATTATTGGCCTCGTGTGTGTCGTCCTTGTGCTGTGCCTTGTTCTTGCGTTGAGAAGCCCTCTCACGCGAAAACCGGCACCGCGCCCGAAGCCGGGCGAGGCTCACCCTCAAGGTCCACGGGCTTCGGGCCTTGATTAGCGATTAGGTTCTGAGGGCTTCGCCGAATCAAGGCGGGCCTCGGTTCCTCCGCCAACTGCCTGGTCAAGCCGCTCCTTCGCCGCCGCAAGGCTGATGTCATGCGGAACGGGCCGGAAGTCGGTCCGCACCTCCCGCTGGTCTTTCCCCACATTGTGGAAGAGCAGCACCCGGCCCTGCACGTGAACCTCGATCAGGCTCGCCTTCCAGCGCGTCGGGCTCACCTGCTCGCGCTGTATCTCGAAGGTCCCGCCCTTCGCCACATAGCCCAGAAGGCCGTAACCGAAGTCCACTCGGTCCATCAGCTGGCCTTTGATGGAGATCAGACGCTTCAGTCGCCGATTCACCACCAGGGTACCGCTCAACCCATGAACAATCCGCCCATCGTAGCTTGACGGTGTAAACGCGGGGTTGGGGCGAAACGAAAGATGCACCAGGTCGCCGTTGCTTAGACCGGCGTATTCATAAAGAAATGCCTGAGGAAGCATCTCGATCACTTTCCGCATCCGCTCCTCGTCTTTGAGGTGGTCCTGCTGTACCCGCGCCATCGCGCTCGGGTTGTTGACAAGATCGTTGAGCCGCTGCTCCTCGCTCCTGCGCTCGTCCGCATCCAGCCGCCTGCCATGATCGGCGATCACGCGAAAAATTGGCCCCTCCGGCGTTTCCACCTGCTCACGAACTACGTCCTGCGACCCCGCAAGGCGAGTACTGCGATACTGCCAGAAGCTGTCAGACTCACGGTCCTGGAGCTCGTTGTACACCACGTCCGCAGCCAGCTGCTGCGCGGATTGGGTCGGAGTCCGGTCCTGCGCCTGCACGAACGTGCTGAGACCGAGCAAAACGACTACGAAATATGCGCGTGGGTGCATAATGCGTATTGCCTCCATCTTCACATGATGCAGGTGGCCGCCATATGGATTTGAACGATCCTTGAGCACAGCATCCTCCACTTCGCGTAACGCAATGCGAGCGGGGCTGTTAAATGCCGCAAAATATGTGCAAATTCCGGGAATTTCCGTAACCTTCCTGGTTCTCTCGAACATCACAAAGCGAATCCACGCCACCCGATCATTAGATCGGGCAATCTTCCCGCCGGTTGCTACACTTAAGCCATGCTCGACGAAGTATCCTTCCGCCGCAACGCCGATCGCGCCATCGAATCACTTAAGCAAAGCCTTATTGATGCCGAAGAAGACGGCGGCTTCGAAGCCGAAGAGCAGAACGGCGTCCTGAACATCGTATTCGACAACCCTCCGGCGAAGTTCGTCATCACGCCTAACGCACCAGTACGGCAGATCTGGATTTCCGCCCTTTCCACCAGCTTCAAACTGGACTGGTCTGAAGACGCCAACGACTTCGTCTTTCCGAAGGACTCTCTGACGCTCAAGCCGCTTGTAGGCAGGCTGATCAATGAGCAGCTGGGTGAGGACTCGGTCAGGCTTGAGTAGTCGCAAAGATGGAGCGCATGACGGACAACTCAAACAACGAACGTGACCGTTGTCCATCGCAACAGGAGCAGCGCTGGGACGAGCAGATTCTTCACCCCACCCTCGATAAGTCTCCGGAGCGCCCCATCGGTGCGGCGACCGGCGTTAATCTCGATGCGAGCGGCCAAGCACGCTTCACTACCATCTCTGGGGTCCCGATCCGCCGCCTCTATACCGAAGCCGATCTGCCCGAGGATCTGGATCAATCTCTACCCGGCGAACCGCCTTACACGCGCGGCATTCACTCCAGCGGCTACCGCGGCAAGCTCTGGACCATGCGCCAGTTCTCCGGATTTGCCAGCCCGGAAGAGACCAACCTTCGCTATAAATATCTGCTTGCCAACGGAGGCAGCGGCCTCTCCGTCGCCTTTGACCTGCCTACGCTTATGGGCTGCGACTCCGACGATCCGGAAAGTGAGGGCGAAGTCGGCAAGTGCGGCGTGGCGATTGACTCGCTCGAAGACATGGAGACGCTCTACTCCGGCATCGATCTCGAACAGATCACGACCTCAATGACCATCAATTCGCCTGCCAGCATCATCTGGGCGATGTACCTGGTGGTCGCCGAAAGGCAGGGCGCGGACTGGGGCCGCATCTCCGGAACCCTGCAGAACGACATCCTCAAGGAGTACATCGCGCAGAAGGAGTACATCTATCCGCCCGCGCCCTCCATGCGCCTGGTCGTCGATACCCTCGAATTCGGCGCGCGCTTTACCCCTCGCTTCAACCCCATCTCCATTTCCGGATACCACATCCGCGAGGCCGGCTCTACGGCACTGCAGGAACTGGCCTTCACCCTCTACGACGGCGTCGAGTACGTCGAATGGGCGCTGCGCCGCGGCCTGAACGTCGACGACTTCGCGCCGCGCCTCAGCTTTTTCTTCAACTCGCACAACGATTTCTTTGAGGAGATTGCCAAATTCCGCGCCGCCCGCAAAGTCTGGTACCGGCTCATGACGGAACGCTTCGCAGCAAAGAATCCGCGGTCGCACTGGATGCGCTTTCACACCCAGACCGCCGGCGTGTCGCTCACCGCGCAGCAGCCGAAGAACAACATCGCGCGCGTGGCCCTGCAGGCTCTCGCTGCCGTGCTCGGCGGAACGCAGTCGCTCCACACCGACGGCTTCGACGAGGCGCTCGCCCTGCCTACCGAAGACGCAGCACGGATTGCGCTGCGCACACAGCAAATTCTCGCCCACGAATCGGGTGTGGCTGCCGTCGCCGATCCGCTCGGCGGTTCCTGGTTCGTCGAGCGCATGACTCTCGACATGGAGCACGGCGCCTTTGAGTATTTTAAAAAGCTCGACAATCTTGGCGGCATGGTCAAGGCCATCGAGCAGGGCTATCCGCAGAAAGAAATTGCTGAGGCCAGCTATGCCTACCAGCGCTCCGTCGAAACCAAGGAGAAAACCATTGTAGGCGTCAACGAATATGCCACCGACGAGCAGCCGCAGAAAATTCTCTACATCGACGAGTCCGTTCGCGAGGCGCAGACAAAAAAGCTCCGCAAGCTGCGTGCCGAGCGCTCGAACGATGCCGTCCAGTCCACGCTGAGCGCCCTCTGCCGGGCTGCTGAGCACGAACCGCAGGCCGCAGACAACGGCATCTGCAGCGCGAATACCATGCCGTATCTGCTCGACTGCGTGCGCGCTTACGCCACAGTCGGAGAAATCGCCGGAACGCTCAAACAAGTGATGGGCGAATATCGCGAAGTCAGCATCGCCTGATTTATCAGCAAAAAATCGCTTTATCTCACCTCAATTCCGCGATGTTTTTCTAGTTACTTGGCTCACAACGTGCTAAAACTTCGCCTATGAGCAAGGACAAGCAAATCCCGGTCGCAGAAGGCGGTCCCATCAATCTGCGCCGGCTTTCCGAGATTCTGCATCTTTCGCAGACGACCGTCTCGCTCGTTCTGAACAATTCCCCGGCGGCCAAGTCAATCCCTGCCGGCACGCGGACCCGTGTCTTCGACGCAGCGCGCAAATTTCAATACCGGCCTAACTACTTTGCCCGCTCCCTGCGCCGCAGCCGCAGCATGTCCGTTGGCGTGATGGCGCCCGACCTGAGCGAAGGCTACTTTACTCTGGTCATGCAGGGCGTCGAAGAGTACTTGCTGCGCTCGCACTACTTCTATTTCGCCGCCAGTCATTATTGGAAGCCCGAGCTGATGCAGCAATATCCCCGTATGCTCACAGAGCGCGCAGTCGATGGATTTCTGCTGCTGAACACTCCCGCAACCGAAGTACACAGCCCTTTGCCCACCGTGGCCATCTCTGCGCACAACAATGCCGCCGGCGTGACGAACATCGTGCTCGATCACAAAAAGGCCGCAGAGAGCGCGCTCGAGCATCTGCACCAATTAGGCCATCGCCGTATCGCCTTCATGAAGGGACCGGAGATCATTCCCGACACCGAATACCGCTGGCGCGGCATTCTGCAAATGGCACACAAGCTGAAGATCGAAGTCCGGCCGGAGCTTTGCATTCAGCTCGAAGCCGACAGCTGGTCGCCCCAGGTTGGCTACGAGCCAATGAAGAAGCTCCTTCAGCGGACGCGCGACTTTACCGCCATCTTCTGCTTCAACGACATCTCCGCCATCGGGGTCAACCGCGCGATTTACGACGCAGGCTTGCGCGTTCCTGAAAACGTTTCCATCGTCGGCTTCGACGACATTATCAGCGCCGCCTATCAGAAGCCCAGCCTCACCACCGTGCGTCAGCCTCTGCGGGAGATGGGCTGCGCGGGCGCGCGGGTACTTCTGGACCTGATTGCGAATCCGCAGAAAGAGCCACCGGCGGAGCTTGTCATGCAGCCGGAACTCATTGTTCGCGAATCGACGGGACCCGCACCGGCAGCGGTAAACGGCCGCCAGCCGCGACGAGGTCTCCGCAAACAGGCTATTTAGACTCCAGACCCTTCCCTGCCTTCTCGAGAACAGTTACCGCCGCAGCCAAAGAACGACGGCTATCCTTCGACGACATCCGGCGAAAGATCGCAAAGAGCGACGGCGGATCTTCTTCGGGTCTCTGCGCTAACGCCTCCGGCACACCGGAGAGCACGCGATGCAGCACATCGGGGTTGACGCTGCTCAGCACCTTGCTCAGCACCAGAAGATTGCGCAGCGCGTCGACCGCCTCGGGTTGTATGGCGAGGCCGACGGCGTGCCTGACAACCTGATCGCCGGCACCCAGCAGGCCGCGCAACACATCCAAAGTGCCGCTCTCATGCAGTTGCTGCAGCACCTCATAGCCTGCAAGCACAGCCTCAGCATGCTCAACCGGAGCCTCGTCCAGACGGCGTTTCAATTCGTCACGCGCGTTAGGCGGAGTGGGCATCAATTCGATTGGCTTGGCCATCTTTGTCCCTCTCTAGCTGGTCTGGCTCTTGGTCTGGATTTGAACGAGTCCAATATCTGTACCAGGAGCGCGATAATCCGCGCGCTTCCATTTGCGCTCTACCTCAACGCCACTCTGGGGCGTGGGATGACCGTGGCGGAAATTCAAGGGCGGCAGCGGATTCGGACCCTTCCATGGCAGCGTCTTCATCTTCACCGCCGTTTCCTTGTATGCCGGCGTGTGGGTGGTGCGGTCCGTGTTATTTCCTGTGAGCAGGTTGACGGGATCCTTCGGCCGGTTGAGGGGCATGTAGACCTGCTTGCCTTCCACACGATCCGTCACTACAACCTGCGTGCGCAGCTCACCGTTGCGCGAGGTCACGTCCACCCATTGCCCGGTCGTCAACCCGCGCTCTTCCGCCATCGCTGGCGAAACCTCCATGAAGCCTTCCGGCGTCTCCGCGTGAATTCCCGGTACCCGATAGGTCATATTGCCTTCGTGGAAGTGTTCGAGCATGCGGCCGTTGTTCAGATGCACATCGTATTCATCATCGACGCTCTCGCACGGCTCTATCCACAGCAGCGGATAAAGCTTCGCCTTGCCGTCCGGGAAGTTGAATTTCTTGGTATAGAGAAGGGGCTGATCCGATCCGTCGACGGCCACCGGCCATTGCAGCGTCTTGTAGCCCGCGAGCCGATCGTAGGTCACGCCCGCGAACATCGGCGCGAGCGACGCCGCCTCGTGCATCACGTCCGCCGGATGCGTGTAGTTCCAGTCCGCCCCAAGCCTGCGGGCAACTTCCTGAATGATCCTCCAGTCAGGCTTGCTCTCGCCAAGCGGCTCCATCGCCTGATACAGCCGTTGAATCCGCCGCTCCGTGCTCGTGAAAGTGCCTTCTTTCTCCAGGCTCGGACTCGCCGGCAACACGACATCCGCATAGCGGCAGGTGAGACTAAAGAAGCAATCCTCGACAACGAAGAAGTCCAGCTTTTCAAAACCACCGCCGACAAAATTTGCATTCGAGTCGGCGCTGTACATGTCTTCACCGACCAGGTACATGGCCTTCAGCTTGCCGTTATAAATCGCTTCCACCATCTCATGATTATCGAGACCCTTCGTCGACGGCAGCTTCACGCCCCAGCCCTGTTCGTAGCGAGCGACCGCTTCGGGGTCATCGACCTTTTCGTAGCCTGGAAACATATTTGGCATGGAGCCAAAATCGCTCGCTCCTTGCACATTGTTATGTCCGCGCAACGGATATGCCCCAGTTCCCGGCCGCATATAGTTTCCGGTCACCAGCAGCAGGTTGGAAATGGCTGTCGACGTATCCGATCCGCCGCAGTGCTGCGTGACGCCCATCGCCCACAAAATGCACGCCGATTCCGCCACTGCGAATTCCTTTGCAACCTGCGTTAGAGTTTCGAGCGGCAATCCGCAAACTCGCGACGCAAAGTCCATCGTGAAGAGATCCAGGCTCTTCCGATACTCGTCAAGCCCATTCACCCACTGGTTCAGGAACTCGGTGTGCGCCAGCCCATTATCGAGAATGTAGCGGGCCACCGCCGAGAGCCAGACCACATCCGTTCCCGGAATCGGCCGGAAGAAAATATCCGCCCGGCGCGCCATCTCATGCTCGCGCAAATCCGCGACGATCAACCTCTGCCCGTTCAGCTTGTGCGCCCGTTTTACCCGCGTGGCCAGCACTGGATGCGCCTCCGCTGTATTGCTGCCCACAATCATTACCAGCGCCGACTGCGCGATATCGGTAATCGAGCCCGAGTCGCCGCCGTATCCCACTGTGCGGAACAGCCCCTGCGTCGCCGGGCTCTGGCAATAGCGCGAGCAGTTGTCGATGTTATTCGTGACCACCACCGCGCGCGCCAGCTTCTGCATCAGGTAGCTCTCTTCATTCGTGCACTTCGATGAAGAAATCAGTCCGATCGAATCCGGTCCATGCGCCGCCTTGATCTCTCCCAGCCGTCGCCCAATCAGATCGAGAGCCTCGTCCCAGCTCGCTTCGCGAAACGTCTCACCTTCGCGAATCAGGGGCTTCTGCAGGCGATCCGCACTGTTCACATAGTCCCACCCAAACTTGCCTTTGACACAGGTGGAGATGTTGTTCGTCGCTCCCTCGCCCGGTTCCACCTTGAGAATGTGCCGGTCTTTTGTCCAGATATCGAAGCTGCAGCCGACACCGCAGTACGTACAGACCGTCTTGGTGCGCTTCACACGCGCCTCGCGCATGGCGGCTTCCGTCTCAGAGAGTTGCAGGATCGGACCGTAGCCAATCTCCGGCTCGATGGCCTTGACGATGTCGATCATGCCCCACAGCGTGTCGCTTGGCAGTTTGGTGAAGTAGCCCGCGTGGCCAAGCATGGATTTTTCCATCAGCGCATTGCAGGGACAGACGGTGATGCAGTGGCCACAGGAGACGCAGCTCGACCCACCGATCTCGTGCCCGCCATCCCATAGCACGCGAGGATGCTCGTCTTCCCAGCGAATCGACAGCGTCTCGTTGACCTGGACATTCTGGCAGGCCTCCACGCAGCGCCCGCACAGTATGCATTGATTCGGGTCATAGCGATAGAAGGGGTTGGAAAGGTCTACTTCATAAGGCTTCGGCCGGTACGGATAGGTTTGATGCTCGACCTTCAGCATCGCTGCGGTATTATGCACGGTGCAATTACCGTTGTTGTTATCGCAAACCGTGCAGTAGAGCACATGGTTTGCCAGAATGCGATCGAAGGCTTCGCGCTGCGCGTCGGTCGCCGCACGCGACTCGGTCACGACCGTCATGCTGCCCGTGACCTTCGTCGCACATGCGCGGATCAGTTTCCCGTTAACCTCAACCATGCAGGTATCGCACGTTTGAATGGGCCCTAGTCGCGTGTGATAACACACGTGAGGAACGTTTATACCGCTGCGGTTGATCGCTTCGATCAGGTACTCGCCGTCGACAGCGTCGACTTGAAAGCCGTTTACCTCAATCTTGCAGGAATTCTGCGTACCGGCCGACGGGCGACTCGCCGCCGGCTTGGCTCCGTGAGGTGCTTCCGCTATGGGGTCCATTTGTCTCCTTGGATGCTCCGTACTGGAGACCGGGTTCGCCAAGACACATTGCTGACAGCTCAGCGCGATACTGACATTAGCGGATTTAGCGCGAGGCGTGCAAGTAACGTTTCCGTCAGGCAGGAAGCCGCGAAGGCTCACTCCTGAAGCTTCGCTCGGCCCTGCCGCATCCAAATTTCACACACCGCTTGCAGGAGTAAGAAATGGAATTCGTTCGACTCGGTTCAACCGGCCTGAAGGTTTCGCGCATCTGCCTCGGAACCATGACCTACGGCTCGAAAAAGTGGCGCGAGTGGGTTTTGGAGGAAGAAGAAAGCCGGCCGTTCATCCAGCACGCGCTCGAAGCCGGTATCAACTTCTTCGATACCGCCGACATGTACTCGGTGGGCGCGAGCGAAGAGGTACTGGGGCGGGCATTGAAGGACTTCGGCCCCTCGCGCGACAAGGTGGTCATCGCGACCAAGGTCTTCAATGCCATGGGCGAGGACCCAAACCAGCGTGGGCTCTCGCGCAAGCACATCATGCACGCCATCGACGACAGCCTGCGCCGCCTCGGCACTGACTACGTCGATCTCTACCAGATTCACCGCTTCGACTACGACACGCCAATCGAAGAAACACTCGAAGCGCTCAACGATCTCGTCCGCGCAGGCAAGGTTCTCTACATCGGCGCTTCGTCCATGTTCGCGTGGCAATTCCAGAAGATGTTGCACGTCTCCGACGATCTCGGCCTGGCGCGTTTCGCCACCATGCAGAACCACTATAACCTGATCTATCGCGAAGAAGAGCGCGAGATGAACCCGCTCTGCCGTGCCGAGGGCATCGGTCTCATTCCATGGAGCCCGCTCGCCCGCGGCTTCCTCGCCGGCAACCGCTCGAAGCAGAATTACGGAGAGACGGTACGCGCCAAGACTGACGATTACGCCAAGGGTCTTTATTACCGCGACTCGGATTTCACCGTGGTCGACCGCGTGACCGAAATTGCGAAGAAGCGCGGAGTCAACAACGCGCAGGTCGCGCTGGCCTGGATGCTCTCGAAGCCCGAGGTCACCGCTCCCATCGTCGGAGCCAGCAAGATGCACCACCTCGACGACGCTCTCAAAGCGCTCGAGCTACACCTCGACGTTGAAGAAATCAAGCCTCTCGAAGAGCCCTACGAGCCGCATCCTGTGCTTGGACACAGCTGAAGGCAGGGATTAGCAATTTGGGATTAGCCATTAGGCCCAGCGATAGTGGTTAGCAAAGGCCGGTGCTCCCGGCGAAGACGCCGCAGATTGACACGTTATCGGCCAGCGGCTAATGGCTAATCCTGTCTTCTTCCGGCTCCAGTATCTGCAGATCGAACGGCTTTTCCAGCAGACAGGTCATTTTGCCGATCCGCGCCAGCGCCCGCTGCAACGTGGAAACGGCGCAGGGCTCGACCGTCACCACAAACGGCAGGTTGCTCTTTCCATACCCCGGCTTTTGGAAGATAGCGTGGATGTTGATTCCCTGCTCCGCCAGCGCCAGCGCGATCTCCGCGATGATGCCGGGCTGATCGCTCACGACAAAGCGAATCGAGTGCCGCAGCAGAAACTCGCCGCCGATTGCGGTCTTTCTGCTCGGTAGATCCACGGCACGCGAACCGTGCGCGATGCCGATCACATCCGACACCACGGCCACCGCCGTAGGATGGCCGCCTGCGCCGTGGCCGGAAAACACCACATCGCCGCCATAGCGTCCGCCCACCAGCACCGTATTCTCCGTGCCGCGCGACCACGCGAGAGGCGAGGCCTTCGACACCAGCATCGGACCAACACTGGCCAGAACATCGCCACCACGCAACTCCGCGCGCGCAATCTGCCGGATGGTGCAACCCAGCTCGCGGGCATACTCAAAATCGATGGCGCTCACTTCGCGAATCGACCGGCAGGAAATCTGTTCCGGATCGATATCCGCGCGCAGCGCCAGCCGCGACAGAATCACCAGCTTGGCCCGTGCATCGTATCCGTCGACGTCCTCGGTCGGATCAGCTTCGGCGTATCCGTGTCCTTGCGCTTCCCTGAGCACATCCGCAAACTCCGCGCCCTCTTCCATCTTGCTAAGGATGAAGTTGCACGTGCCGTTCAGGATGCCCTCGATACGCGTTACCTGGTCGCCCGCAAGCCCCTGCTGCAGGCCGGGAATCACCGGTATCCCGCCCGCTACCGCCGCGCCGTAAAGCAAATGTGCGCCCTTTGACCGCGCCAGCTTCTCAAGCTCGATTCCGTGAAATGCAATCAGCTTCTTGTTCGCCGTGACCACCGACTTGCCAGCCTCCAGCGCGCGTCGCACCCACGTCCCGGCAGGATCGAGACCGCCCACAAGCTCCAGCACGACGTTCACGTCAGACGCGAGAATCGTCTCGAAGTCCTCCGTCCAGTGCACCGGCGACGGAACCCACTCCGCCCGCTTGCGCGCAACGTTGCGGTTGTAGATGTGAGTGAGCTCAATGCCCTGCGGCTTCAGGTCGCATAAAATCCGCGCGACCGAGCTGCCTACAGTTCCGAAACCAAGAATAGCCACCTTCAAATTCGACACAGATACAGACACGTTCTTCGTACTCCAGTGGATGCGGCGCTGCCGCTCTCAAAGATTTGTGAATGTTCCTATGGTACCGGAGGCTGTTCCTAACGTGCGGCCATCGGCTCTGTCTCTTCCTCAGTCCGACGAGCCAGCGGAATCCGCAGCTCCGCCTCGCAGCCGTGAGCATCCCCGCGATTCCTCAACTCCAGCGTTCCCCCGTGCGCCTCGGCGATCTGCCGCGCCAGCACCAGTCCAACGCCGCTCCCGCTTTTCTTGGTCGTGTAGAACGGCACAAAAAGATTCGCGGGATTCGTCAATCCCGGCCCATTGTCCTCGATCACCACGGAAAGAAACTCGCCCTGCAGCTCGCCGCGCATCGTGACCGCCGGATCGTCGTGGGTCAGTCCGGCGGCGACTGCGTCTTCGCGCGCGCTGCATGCCGCCTCGACTCCGTTGCGCACCAAGTTGATGAGCAGCTGCTCCATCTGGTCCACATCCACAAACACATCCACCGGCGGAGCCCCAGCCAGCACAATCTCCAGCCGCGTTTCCAGGCTCGCCACGCGCTCCAGCAGCGGCTTCACCTGCACTCTCCGCATCGCTGGAGCCGGCAGTTGCGCCAGTTGCCGATACGCCTGCACAAACCTGTTCAGCGACTCAGCCCGACTCTCGATCACGCCCAGTCCGCGGTCGAAATCCGGAAGAAAGCCATTGCCCTCTGGATTACCTTGCGGCAAGCGCGACCGCAGACTGCCCGCAATCGACTTGATCGGCGCCAGCGAATTGCTAATCTCGTGTCCCAGCACCCGGATCAGCCGTCGCCACGCAATCCGCTCCTCTTCGCGCAACGCGCTGCTCACATCGGAGAGTAGGAGCAGCGTGTGCGGCATGCCGCGCTGGCGAAACTCACTTCTCCTGACCATCCAGCGCGAAGGCGTGCGCGCCGGCTGGCTCTGCAGGTCCAGCAGAGTTACTCCCTCATCCGGCTGATCCAGGAGCATCTCCAGCTTCAGATCCTTAGCCATCCGGCCAAGATCGCGCGCCGCACTCAGCGCAAACACCCGCTCCGCCGCAGGATTCACGAGCCGCAGAACGTCCCTCTGATCAAAGGCCAGCACGGGCGCGTCCAGTTCCGCAATCACTCGCCGGAAGAGGGCAGCTGCTTCCAGAGCGCCTGAGCGCTGCAACTGGTGCATGTCGGCAAGCGCGTTGATTTCGATTGCCAAGTCGCCGAAGGGATCGTCGCGCTTCGCTCCCCGCGCGCGAAAGGAATAGTCCTCCTCGCGCAGCGCCGCAACCACGTTGGCCAGCGTTTGCAGCGGACGAATCACCTGGTCCATGAAGGTGGCAATGGCCAGAAGCAGGCTCAGGGCCGCAATGGTAAGAATGCTGACAATCGCCGCCGTGGAGAAATGCGCCATGGCCAGCAGTCCAGCGAGAAAGCCCATTGCGGGCAGGCAGAGGAGCGCACAAAATATCCGGAGCTTCGCCTCAAACGAAACTCGCTCGGTATTCGGCCTGGCATTTTTTTTTGTTCGGCTGTTTGGCCTAAATGCCATATTTCTCCATCCGCCGGTACAGCGCCCCGCGGCTCAGGCCGAGGGCTTCTGCCGCCTGGCTCACGTTCCCATTGGAACGCGACAAGGCTTTGCGGATGAGAATACTCTCTACTGCTTCCAGGCTCATCTCTTCGAGCCCCTGATTCGACACGCGCGCCGCGCTCAATCCCAGATCGACTGCTTCAATCTGCGTCCCGCGCGCCATCAGTACAGCGCGTTCGATAGTGTGATCTAGCTCGCGCACATTGCCCGGCCAGGAGTGCTGCAACATCGCCTGAACCGCTCCGGAGTCGATACCCTGCACCTGCTTGCGATACCGCTGGACGTGGCGGGCGAGGAAATGCGCGGCCAGCGGCGGGATGTCTTCGCGTCGCTCGCGCAGCGGCGGCAGGTGAATCTCGACGGTATTGAGGCGGAAGAGCAGATCGCCGCGGAATCTGCCGGCCTCGACTTCGGCGCGCAGATCGGCATTCGTGGCCGAGATCAGGCGCGCGTCGACGCGGCGGGTTTTCGACGAGCCCACGCGCTCCATCTCGCCGGTCTCGAGCACGCGCAGCAGCTTGGCCTGCTGGCGCATGGGAACGTTGGCTATTTCGTCGAGAAAAAGCGTGCCGCCATCTGCCAGCTCAAAGCGTCCGATGCGTTCGGTACGGGCGTCGGTAAAGGCGCCCTTCACGTGGCCGAAAAGTTCGCTCTCGAAGGTGCCTTCGGGGAGGGCACCGGTATTCACGGCTACGAGCGAGCGCGAGGCTCGCGCAGAAAGCGCATGCAGCATCTGCGCGACGACTTCTTTGCCCGTCCCGTGCTCGCCTGTAATCAGCACGTTCGCGTCTGAGGGCCCGATGCGCGCAATCGTCGCCAGCACAGGCTGCATCGCCGGAGCGGTCGCAATCAGCTCAGGCAGATTCTGCGCCCGCAGCAGGCGATTCTCCGCCTCCAGCCTTTGCGCACGCCGCACCGCGTGATGCAGATCGATCTGCGTGCGCAGAATCGACAGCAGTCGCGCATTGTCCCACGGCTTCTGGATAAAGTCCTGGGCGCCGCGGCGCATGGCCTCGACGGCGACTTCCACATTCGCCCACGCCGTCATCACGATCACCGGCATCTGGCTGTCGTGCGCCTTGATCTGCGTCAGCAGATCGAGGCCCTCCTTGCCGGAGGTCGTATCGCGCGTATAGTTCAGGTCGATCAGCAGTGCGTCGTACGATCCCGACTTCAGCGCCTCCAGCACCATGAAGGGCGACCGCGCCTTCTCCATGCGAAAACCCTCCGGCTCGAGCAGCAGTTCGAGTGCGTCGAGAATATGCGGCTGATCATCTGCTACTAAAACAGACGGCTTCCGGCGCGGGACTGCCGTGCCGATCTCCCTGTCTCCGTGATGTGCAGCAGTCGCCATGGCTGGTCCTAAAGTAGTGCAAAATTACGGCTGCATGTGCGTGACCACACCGGTCTTCGCGTCCTCGATCGAAACTCCCGTGCGGTCCAGCGTCGTGCCGGTGGCGCGGTCGATATCGACTTTGGCCTTTTCAAAGGCGTCCTGCGCGACAACCAGCGCGGATTCGGAGACGGCAAGCGCCTGTTCCATGGTGAGAGTGTCGTAGGTGGACATGGCTCCGAGCTTCTGTTCCTGCTTGGCGATATCGAAGGTCTTCTGCGCGAGGTCGCGGGCCTTCTGAGCTGCCTCCACACGTGCCTGGGCCTGCTGGAGCGCGTACTGCGAGTTGCGAACGTCGAGCAGGATGCTCTTTTTCGACTGCTCGTAGGTCAACTCTCTCTGGCGATAGTCGAGCACGGCACGGAACTGGTCGGCCTTGGCGAGACGGTTACGAAGGGGCACGCTGAGCTGGAAACCAACCTGATATTCGGGGGACGAGTAATTAAAGGTGTCTTCAAAGGCTCCGGGAAAACCGGGGGGGAGGGTCGTTGAGCATTCTTCCTTGCCAAGCGCACAGGCGGGGTTGGGCTGGCCGCCGTAGCCGGCGCCGATGAACTCTCCGTAGAGGGAAAGCTTTGGCAGCAGCTCGTTTTTGATGGTCTTGAGGTTGTTCTGCGCGATCTCCATGGCGATTGCATCTTCAGAGACGTCGGGACGGTTCTTTTCGGCTTCTGCAATGAGCTGGTTGATAGGCTGGGTTGCGTTGGGGTCAGGTGAGCCGATGAGATCGAGTGGAATGACCGGCATCTCGGCCAACGCGGGATCACTGACCGTTTTGGTGAGCGCGTTTTTGATGAGAAGCTCCTGCAGCTTGAGCGCCGCCTTTGACACTGTAAGATCGCCCTCAGCGCTAGCCACAGCCGACTGGTCTTTCATGACCTGCATGGCCGGGACGTTCTGGAGCTCGAGTTGCTTCTGGTCGTCGGAAAGAGTTTCGTTGGCGTAGGCGAGCGAATGTTCCTTAATCTGGGAGTCCTGGTAGGCGTTGACGAGATCCCAGTAGATGTTTTCGACCTGGCTAATGGTGGCGATCACCTGTGCTTTGAAGCCGAGATCGATGAGCCCCAGATTCTTCTTTGCAATGTGAATATAACGCTGGTTGGTGGCGAATCCGAAGCCCTGCAGGAGCGGTTGGTTGACCGTAAAGTTAAAGCCCGTGGTGATTTGCGGACTGAGGACGTTGAAGATGCTGTTCGTGGTCTGCCGGAAGCCATACGACGCAATGCTGAAATTTGTACCCGTGGAAAAAGCCTGCGAGTAACCGGACTCGAATTCGATAGTGTTGGTTTTTAGGACGGGGACGCCGCTCTGAATGGGGTTGATCTGAGTCAGGGTGGTGTGATCGACAAACCCCTGAATGAAGAGCGAAGGATCGAAGGAGGGAACGGATGCGCCGTTGCCGAGGGTATTGGTCACGATGCCTCCAGCGCCGGCCGCGGTGACGCCGCTTGAACCGCCTCCGCCGCCTGCTCCGGATGAACTGAAGCCACCCTGCGTTCCCTGGACGATGTTGGTGTTGACGCCATTAACTTGACCTCCGGCCTTGGTGCGCAACAGGTCAGCCTGGGCGGTCGGGAAGTTGTAGCGGAAGTAAGCGATGTCAAGGTTGTTTTCCAGGGCGAGCGCGATTGCGTCTTGCAGCGCGAGATAAAGCTTGCCGTCACGCTCGAGGCTTTGAAGGCGCGGTGAATTGGTGAGATTGACCGGCGGCACTGTGCTGGGCTTGTACGGCGCCAGTGGATTACGCGAGTGCGGCAGCTCTATGTGAAACGGAGCTTGCGCGGCGACCGACTGCACCTGCTGAGCCTGCTGGGCGATGGTTGTCGATGTTGCCGGCTGTTGGTCAGCCGGCTGTGGAGCATCCGGGGCGGGAGTGCTCTGCTGCGTTGGACTCGACTGCGGCGCGCTCTGGCCAAAACCGTAAGGTGCAAGCACGACGCACAACGCAGCCGCACAAATCCTTTCATGCATGCGAATACCCTTCAAGACGCTCCTACCCCCGCATTCAACTCCGGATTTGCAGTGTCCTGCGTCATCCATCCATCGCGAACCTCGATCACCCGATTGCCATAGCTCGCATTTACTTCGGAGTGGGTTACCTGCACAATCGTCGTGCCCTGCTCATTCAGCTGCTTGAAGAGCTCCATGATCTCCTTTGCCTGGCTTGAGTGCAGATTGCCGGTCGGCTCGTCCGCAAGCAGCAGCGCCGGTTTGTGGATGACCGCGCGCGCGATGCCAACCAGTTGTTGCTGGCCGCCAGAGAGTTGCGATGGATACAAGTCCTTCTTGCCGACAATCTGAAATCTATCCAGCGTATCGGCCACCATGCCCTGCCGCTCGGCGCGCGGCATGTTCTTGTACGACAGCGGCAGGTCGATATTTTCCTGCACTGTCAGATCGTCCAGCAGGTGATAGCTCTGAAAGACCATGCCGACGTTCCGCTTGGCCAGTTCGGCGCGATTCTTGCGATTCATCGCGTGCACCGGCTCGTCCTTGAACCAGTACTCGCCCAGCCATTGATCGTCAAGCAGCGCGAGCACATTCAGCAGCGACGACTTCCCCGCGCCCGAGGGACCCATGATGGTCAGAAACTCGCCTTCGCGGATGTCGAGATGGATGCGCCGCAATACCCACGTCTGCCCCGCGCCCGTCTTGTAGCTGCGTTCGACGTTCCTTAGTTGAATCATTTCTCTACCCCTCGGCCGCGCGCCGGATTTGCCCTGTATTCACGCGAGCTGCGCGCATGGTGCACAAATCTTACGCGCAGCACCGCCCCGTCCGGCTGAACCGGCCTGTTCCTGATCCCTGATCCCTGTTCGCTAATCTCTGCTTCAGCGCGCTTCCAGTACCGATTCGAGCGCGTCCCCCTCTGCGACTACCTTGCCATCGAAGAGATGAACGTTGCGCTCCGCATGCCGCGCAAAGCGAGGATCGTGCGTCACCATGCAGATCGTTGCGCCGTCGCGGTGCAGATTCTGCAGCAGCTCCATCACCGCTTCGCCGTTGCGCGAGTCCAGGTTTCCAGTGGGTTCGTCAGCCAGCAGGATCGAGGGCGACCCGGCCAGAGCGCGCGCCACAGCGACACGCTGCTGTTGACCGCCGGAGAGCTGCGAAGGATAGTGCTTCATGCGATGCGCCATGCTCACGCGTTCGAGCGATTCCTGCACGCGGCGCTTGCGCTCGGTCGACGACATGCCTGTGCGGTAAGTCAGCGGCAGCTCGACGTTCTCATATACCGTGAGGTCGCCGATCAGGTTGAAGCTCTGAAAGATGAAGCCGATTTCCTGGTTGCGAATCCGCGAGCGCTGCGCGAAGTTCAGGTTCTCGACCGCGTGGCCGTTCAGCAGATACTTCCCGTTTGTCGGCGTGTCCAGCAGCCCGATAATCGAGAGCAGCGTTGACTTGCCGCAACCCGACGGGCCCGACATCGCCACATACTCACCCTTTGCAATCGTCAGGTGAATGCCGGAGAGGGCGTGCGTCTCGATTTCGTCCGTGTAAAAGACCTTCGTGAGACCTTCAATCTCAATCAGCGACTGTCTGGTTTCCATCATTGCTTCGCGCTCCTTAATTTTTGTGTTGCCCAATCTCTGAGAACTACTTCGCCGCCCAACGGAAGGCGCCGCTTAAGCCAGTACCTGGATACACGCCCGCAGTGCGGTCCCCACTCAGTCCAGGCGGACCTTATCCGTGTTGTCGTACCTCGACATGTCGGAAAGAATGACGCGGTCGCCCTCTTTCAAACCTTCGAGTACCTGAATCTGCGTTACCGATGCTCTGCCGACCTTCACCTGCACCCGGGACGCGGTCTTGCCGTCAGGATCGATCCTGAACAGGGTGATCGTGCTGTTCTCGTTGCCAAAAGCCGGACGGCCTACATACAGGACATCCGACAGCCTCTGCAAGTCGATCGTTCCATCCACGCTCAACTGCGGAACCGCCCCTGGAGGCAGCGGCCCATCCAGTGCTACGTCAACGGTGCGCGTTCCGTTCACTACAGCGGGATCAATTCGGGTAACATGGCCCGGAACGATGCCGTTGTGTGTGTCGATTTCGGCAGGCTGTCCGATCAGAATGTCGTGCGCCTGGGTCTCGGCGATCTGCAGGGCGGCCTTGAGCTTGTCCATCTGAATGACCTCGGCGACCGAGGTTCCCACGGTCACATGTTGGCCGACCTGCACTGGCGTAGCCAGCGGCGCAAGCGCGCCGGAGATACCGGCCCGAATCTGAAGGGCGTCGGATTGTTTCTGGTAGAGGTCGAGCTGGGCCTTGGCCTGGTCGATCTTGGCCTGCGCGGAGGCAAGCTGGACCTCGATCGCCTTCTGGTTTACCTCGATCTGTTCCAGACTGATCTTGTGCTGCGCGGTGAGCTGCTCGGCCTTGTTTTTGGAGGCATTCATCGTCATGCCCGAGATCACGCCCAGATCGTAGAGCTTGTTGTCGGTCTGCGCTTGCAGCACGTCCTGCGTGTAGTCAGAGTTGACCTGAGCCGCGGCGGCCCTCTTGTCCATCAGGGTGCTTTGCAGTGTAGCCTGCAGGCTCTTGTAGTCGGCCTGAGCGCCTTTGAGGGCGAGCTGTGCATTAAGCAGCTCCTGCTGAAGCTGGGGGTCGGCCAGATCCATCAGAATAGTGTCCGGCGTAACCATCGTGCCAGGCAGAGCGCGGATGCGAACTACCGTCGCGTCCGTCTGCGTGGGGATAAGTTCTATGCTGTCCTCTCGCGGTACCAGCGTCCCCAGCCCGCGTACCTGCCGGACCATCGGGCCACGCTTAACCGTGTCGGGCCAGATCGTGCTCGCATCTACCGTCGGAGCAGCTGGCTTCAGGCGATACACGCCCACCGCTGCCGCCGACAAAACCACAAGTCCCATCACAGCCCAAATCAGGTTGCGGCGAAACTTCTTCTTCTTAATATCGGGGCGGGAAATATCCATTGCGTTTCTCTATCTGCACGCCATCCGCCACTCCGATCCGCGTCACAAGCCACACAGATAGAATGGCTTACCCAAAGCACTAAGCCGCCACCTGCCAGCCTTCATGATCATTTCCGGAACCAATTGTCCGTTTCCGGACACGGAGAAGTCATCGTGGCGATTCCCAGCGGTTCTTTTGATCGCAGGCTTAGCTGCTTGGTGATGCAGGGACACACCACAGCCGCTGGCATTCTGCTCGACACTGGCGCCGTGGGAGCATCTGCCCCGCAAACATTGAACAAGCTGCAGTTTCGATGAGATCCGCTGTTGGCTGACTAAAGCTCAGTTCAGTCGAGTGTTTCGGGGTGGAGGGCGATTTCCTTTTCGCCCGCAGCCTTCTTCTCCCAGTACTTACGAACCCAGGCTTCGAAGGTCTTGCCTGCGGCGGTGTCGCGTCCGGTGAATGCCAAGGCGGCAATGTCGGAGTAGGGGATGGTGAGCCTGGTCCGTTCGTTTGAAGGAATAATGCGGACAGTGGAATCGGCGAGTGTGGATCCGGTGCGGCGATCGAACACGTACCCATTTATCGTCCGGCCGTCTTTGAGGGTGAGGGTGACGTCGCCGCGATAGTCGAAAGCCTTCTCAAAGGCGGCGTGAATCTCTTCGTCGCTGGCCAGGGACGGAATCCAGCCCTCAAGCTGTTCGCGTTCGCGCCCTTCGGCTACTTCCAGTTCGTCTGGATTGACTGTGTGCGCCGGCTGGGCGGTCATGCGGTTGTTCCCTGCGTTTCGACGACGTTGACTTTGGTTTCGATCTGAATGAGCGGGTTAAAGCTGTGCACCGGCTTGACCGGCTCGTTGAGCAGATCGAGCGCGCCCTTGTCCTGATAGGCATCGAAGAAGACGGCGATGGCGGTGTCGATCAGTCCGCGGAAGGAGCCAAAGGTGTAGTAAACGCCCGAGGCTTCGTATCCGGAATGGACCATGCAGTTGGCGCACTTGGGATTGCCGGATTCGGTCCCGTAGTTCGACCAGTCGGTGGTGTCGATGAGTTCCTGAAAGGTGTCGGCGTAGCCGTCCTGCAAGAGATAGCAGGGTTTCTGCCAGCCGAAGACGCTGTAAGCAGGCATGCCCCACGGCGTGCAGGTGAACTCGCGCTTGCCCATGAGGAACTCCATGTACATGGGCGAGGCATTGAACTTCCAGCTCCTCTTGCGGTTGGAGAGGATGGAGCGGAAGAGACGGCGGGAACGCGCGCGGCCGAGGAAATGTCTCTGGTCCGGAGCCTTCTCGTAGGTGTATCCGGGCGCAACCATCATGCCCTCGACGCCAACCTCCATCAATTCATCGAAGAAAGCGCGGACGGAGTTCGGGTCGGCTCCATCGAAGAGTGTTGTGTTGGTGGTGACGCGAAAGCCGGCGGCGATCGCCGCCTTGATCCCGTCGAGCGCGATGTCGTATCCGCCTTCGCGGCAGACGGAGAAGTCGTGGTGCTCGCGCTGGCCGTCGAGGTGGACGGAGAAGGACAGATATTTGCTGGGCTTGAAAAGGTGAAGTTTTTCTTTAAGAAGCAGCGCGTTCGTGCACATATAGACGTACTTCTTGCGCTCTACCAGGCCTGCGACGATCTGGTCGATCTGGGGATGCAGTAGAGGTTCGCCACCGGGGATTGAGACCATCGGCGTGCCGGATTCTTCGACCGCGCGAAAGCACTCTTCGGGAGTGAGCTCCTGCTTGAGGATGTGGGCCGGATACTGGATCTTGCCGCAACCAGCGCAGGCCAGGTTGCAGCGGAAGAGCGGCTCCAGCATGGTGACCAGCGGGAAGCGCTTGCGCCCTTTAAGCTTTTGGCCGAGAACGTAAGTCGCGACGGTCCACGCCTGTGAAATTGGTACTGCCATGCTTTGCGTTTCCTCCGGGGCGGATCAACATCCGCCAATCGGCTAAATTATGCTGCTTCCCGTTCAATGGCGCGCTTGTAGTTGGTGAGCGCTAATAGCGGGAAATAATCGCGGTACAGGTGATAGGCGAGATAGAAGACTCGCGGGAATCCGGTTCCGGTGTAAAGCGCCTGCCGGGTCGAGCCGTGCCCGATGCTCTCATCCCATGATCCGTCAACCTGCTGATGGCCCAACAGCCATTTGATGCCCTTGGCGACCGAGTCGCTTCGCGTATCTCCGGCGGCGAGCAGGCCGAGTATGGCCCATGCGGTTTGGGACGGGGTGCTGGGACCGACTCCGCGGGTGGTGGGATCGTCGTAGCTGCCGCAGGTTTCTCCCCAGCCGCCGTCGGCATTCTGCACCATGCGGATCCACTCGGCTGCCTGTTGAATCTGCGGCTCGTGGTTCCAGACGCCGATGGCTTCGAGGCCGCGCAGGACCAGGAAGGTGCCATAGATATAGTTGACGCCCCAGCGGCCGAACCAGCTTCCATCCGACTCCTGCTCGCTGTAAATGAATTTGATGGCACGCTCGATGCGCTTGTCCTGGCGGCTGTAGCCGTAAGAGGCCAGGGTTTCGAGAATGCGGCCGGTGATGTCCACGGTCGGCGGATCGAGCATAGCATTGTGGTCGGCGAAGGGGATCTGCTCGAAGATCATCTTCGTGTTGTCCCGGTCGAAGCTGGCCCATCCGCCATTTTTGCACTGCATGGAGAAGATCCACTCGATGGCGCGCTGCGAAACGTCGTACTGATAGCGCTCGCGGGGATTGTCGACCTTGTTCAGGGCCAGCAATACCTGGCCGCTGTCGTCCACATCGGGATAGAACTCGTTGTTGAACTCGAAGTACCAGCCGCCGGGCTGTGCTTTGGGATTCTTTACGGCCCAGTCGCCCTTGTGGCGGACCTCTTTTGCAAGCATCCAGTCGGCAGCCTTCAAGAGGCGTGGGTCGTTGCGGGGCACTCCAGCTTCGCCGAGCGCGTAGACGGCCTGCGCGGTGTCCCACACGGGCGACATGCAGGGCTGCATCCGGAAGGTGGGCTTCGGGTAATGCTCCGTACCGTTCGGTTCGTCGATACCGAGTCTTTCAAATTCGTCCATCGCGCGGATGACCTGCGGATCGTCGAGTGAATAGCCGAGACATCGCAGCGCAATGATAGCGTTGAGCATGGCGGGATAAATAGCACCGAGGCCGTCAGACATCTCAAAGCGCTCGAGCATCCACTTCTCGGCTTTCTTGAGAGCCATTTTGCGCAACGGGCGGATGTGGATCCGCTCAAACCAATGAATCATGCGGTCGCAGAAGAGAAAGAAATTCCGCCATCCTATGAGTTTCTTTTTGTCCCACCGCAGTCGCAGGTCGGCGTTCTCGCGACCCCCTACGAAGAGCTCGTCAATTCCCTGCTCCGGCGCAATTTTCTTGTAGGGCTTCTTCGCATAGGCGATGGAAAGCGGCACAAGAATAGCGCGCGACCAGGAGGAAATCTCATAGATGTTGAAGTAGAACCAGTTAGGAAAGAGAACAATCTCGGGCGGAATCGCGGGGACGGCGTCGTACTCGTACTGACCGAGGAAGCAGAGATAAATCTTGGTGAAGGTGTTGCACTCGACAACTCCGCCGTTAGCGAGAATCCACTCGCGCGCTTTAGCGAGGGCGGGATGGTCGGGCTTCATGCCCATGAGCTTGCCGGCGAAGTAACATTTGACGGAGAGGCTGATGTTGGAGGGTCCGCCGGGATAGATAGACCAGCCGCCGTTTTCATTCTGGTAGCGAAGAATCTCGGTGAGAGCGCGCTCAAACCTTGCGTGGTCGCCAGTGCCGAGCAGAATGTGGGCGAAGATGTAATCCGCCTCCAGCATCGGGTCGGCTTCGAGCTCGCCACACCAGAAACCGGCGGGGTCCTGCTGAGAGAAGATGTAGTCGCGTGAACGCGCAGCGGCGGATTCCACCTCTGTGAGGTCGGCGTCGATCCTGCCGAACTTTACTCGGCCAGGGCTTTGTTCCTGACGGAACTTCGTTTTTTGGCGAGGCTGATCTGGTGCAGGTCCGTCGGGGATTCCGGATTGTGGTATTTCAATTTTTGTACTCATGCAATTCATCCGCGGCTGCGAACAGCGGCGGCCAATCTATTAGACTGATGCCGCGCTGGTTGCGGGAGCGGACTGGATTGCCTGAACGATCTCAGGCGGCAGACCGAAGCGGACATTTTCGGGCATGACTTCTACTTCTTCGACTGAGCCAAAGCCGCGATCCCTGAGATACGCAACTACATCTTCGACCAGCACTTCCGGCGCGGAGGCCCCGGCGGTGACGGCCACGGTTGCAACTCCCTCAAGCCATTCGGGATCGATAGCGTCGGAGTTCTCAATGAGATAGCTGCGCGTGCTGAGATTCTGCGAAACCTCGACCAGGCGGTTGGAGTTGGAGCTGTTGTTCGAGCCAACGACCAGAACCAGGTCAGCGTTATGCGCAACGTTTTTGACGGCGGTCTGGCGGTTCTCGGTCGCGTAGCAGATGTCCTGCGAATGCGGCCCGATGATGTTGGGAAACTTTTCTTTCAGCGCCTGAATGATGTCGCGGGCTTCGTCCAGCGAAAGCGTGGTCTGCGTGAGGTAGGCGACGCGGTTAGGGTCGGGTACCTCAAGTGTTTCGACTTCTTTTGCGCTTGATACTACTGTGGTAACGTCGGGAGCTTCGCCGAGCGTGCCTTCAATTTCGTCGTGATCGCGATGGCCGATCAGCACCAGCGAATAACCCTGCTTGGCGAACTTGACCGCCTCAACGTGAACTTTGGTGACCAGCGGACAGGTGGCATCGATGACTTTGAGCTTGCGATCCTTCGAGCGGCTCCGGACAGCCGGGGAAACACCATGAGCGCTGTAGATGACACGCATGCCGGCGGGGACCTGGTCGATGTCGTCGACGAAGATTGCACCCTTCTCCGCCAGTTCGTTCACAACAAAGCGATTGTGGACGATCTCCTTGCGGACATAAATGGGCGCCCCGAAGGTTTCAAGGGCAATCTTCACCACATCAATGGCGCGGACAACGCCTGCACAGAAGCCGCGGGGCTTAAGCAGAAGAACGCGCTTCTCGATCCGCGTAGAGTCCGATTCCTGGAGAGGGGTGGGGGGGTCAAACGTGGTAGCAGTCACGCTTATTAGTATACCGTGCCGGATGGGTGCGGTGAAAAGAATCAACAACCTGGACCAGATATGACATGCGCGGGATCTCCTGCACCATTGCCGGTGCGGTTTCATTTCAGAAAACTTTTTGGGCAAATCGTTCTGAAGAACGAGAGGTTCAATGGATTCCGTAAAGCTGAGATGCAGTGCCGCGCAACACCTGCTCCGCAAGCAGCCGCGCTCGATCCCGGCTGATTTCGCCGTCCCTAAGCATGCCGGTGAGGGCGAGACCCAGAGCTCGGCGGCCATTGCGGCTGGCGATCCACGTGGCCTCTTCCCATCCCATCGAGTCGGAGAATGGATAGCCGTCGGTTCCGAACATTACTTTGTCGGGATAGGTTTCCAACCATTCGCGAAGCCAGGTCGCCATCGTTCGAGGCGGGAAGGTGAGGGCCTGCTGGGAAATATCGAGGTAGACGTTAGGCTTCTGTAAAAGAGCTCCGGCTTCGCGGACGAAGGGCCATCCGCCGTGGAGCATCACAAAACGTGTCTTGCGCAGCCGGGGGTCGTTGAAGATGGGTTCGAGGAGCAGCGGGTTTCCGTTTGCGATGTCGAAGTATCCTCCGCCGCCCGACATGGTGTGAAGATGCACGGGCATGCCAAGACGGCCGCACTCGGCGGCGATGTAGCGGAAGAGGAAGTCCTGGAGGACCTTGTATTCGGCTGGATCGGCGTGTTCGCGGCCGATCCATTTGGCGTAAATTCGCTCGGCCTCAGAACGCGGTGTGTCGGCAAAGTCGAAGCCGCGCAGGTAGGCGACTTCGAACTTCTCGGCGACCGCGCCGCCGGCTTTCTGCCGCTCCAGCGTGGGCGTCACAACGAGAGCAAGGTAATCACCGAGCGTTGCAGGGGCGGTCTTCAGGCCAACGGCGTTTAGATAGAGAGCGCGCACACGCTCCTCAAGCGGGAAGAACTGCTTCCGGTCAGGTGTTGTTTCCAGGACGGCATTATCGAGCGGAAACAGCAGCGCGTCGATATAAGGAACCCATTTGAACCGTGGCTTTTCCAGTCCGGGTCCCATGGCGACACGATTCCCCAGCATGGTGCTGATACCGGCCTGGTCCAGTACCCATGCGGCGTAGTGCTGGCCCTGCTTGGCTTTTACTTTGGCGCGCGCTGCGCTCAGTTGCTTCATGCCGTCGCCATCGAGCGGAGCCGTGCCACTGAAACTCCACAGCGCCTTCCAGGCCTGGACGAGCTGCGGATTATCGGGCCTCCAGGCGACGGGATCTGTCTGCGGTTCCATGTTGTCGACGGGCAGAGCGTCGAAGTTGCGATCGGTACTGTCGTTGGGCGGAGGCAGAACCGGATGCGCGTGGTTATCAATAGCTTGGATGGTCGAGATCGCTGCGGCGATCCCGGGATCGATGTCACCGTCGATGGCTAAGACAGAGCCAGAGACAGGCTGCGCGGTTTGTGCCCGGCACGAGGGAAAGCACAGATTAGCAAGGAGGACTGTGGCTATCACCAGCCACCGCGAGCGCGACCATCCGAAACACATTCGATGGCTCATAGCTATTTGGGTTTCCACTGCTGACCGGGACGCGCAACGGCATACATCTGGGCTGCGATCTTGTCGAAGAGAGCCATACGGTCGTCTCCCTCTTTGTACAGATCGAAGTGCGTGCGGTTGTCGACATAAGTGAAGTGTGGATCGGCGTTGAGGCCTTTCAGAACCGATTCAAATTTGTGGGCGGCGCCATCGAGATAAAACGTGTCGGCGGTGCCGACGAACACATGGATCTTGCCATGCAGGTAAGGGCCGCGCTTCGTCCAGTCGGAGGTTACGATGTGCGCAAGATCATAGTGCTCACCCCAATAGGCGACGACTGCAGGATCGACGGCCCCGGTTTCGCGGTTGAACATTTGCAACGGGCGGCCATCGGCTCCGCGAGGCGAGAAGACCCACTCGAAGGAAGCCAGCTGGCCACCGTAGTCGCCGAGGACGCGCTCCTGGCCGGCGAGCTGCTCGAGCGTAGCCATCACCTTTTCGTGGTCGCGTACGATAGGCCACGAGGTGCCGTCGGGACGATGGTAGACATTGGCGTGAGGCGCATACAGGTCAATCTCGGAAAAGACGTGGAAGTCGCTGGGATCGGGCGACGTGGACCATGTGCCGCCGAAAATCTTCGGGTAGTTGACCTGGAGCTGAAGCGTGGCCCATCCACCTGAGGAGTGTCCCTGGAGAAAGCGGCCGCTGGCCTTCGCGTCCATGCGGTACCTCGATTCTAGGTGAGGAATGAACTCGGTGGTGAGCGCGGCTCCCCAGGGGCCATTGTTCACCGAATCGGCGAATTCGTGGGTGCCCGTGGCGAGCGACTCATCCAGCATGACCCAGATCATGGGCGGCATCTTGCCCTCAGCCATGCGGTTGTAGAGGCTCTGGCCAACCTGCCGGGCGGAGCTCAAGGTGCCCCCGAAACCGTGGGTCCAGTAAACGGTTGGATAACGCTGGCCGGGATGCTCGGCGTAGCCGGGGGGCAAGATAACCCAGGCGCGGATGTGTGTCGATCGGCCGGAGAAGCGCGTGAGCACCGGACTGGTGAAGTCTTCGAGATGCGCCGCGGCATCGGCGGCCTTCAGCTGTGCCTCCGAAAGTGACGGCCTGGGTGTACGCATGGGAACGACATTGGTCAGTGTAAAGGCGGGTTCACTTCCCTGTCCGGGATTCCACGACTTGAGCGGAAGGACCTCGCTGAGGAGGTCGCCTTCCGACCGGCCGCTGTAGTTGTAGTTGTGATTCACATCGAGCACAGCCTGAGCTTCGTAGTCTCCGGCCTTGAGATTGGAGAAGTCGGAAGGGAAGGCTAGCGCGTCGGTGTCGATGTCGATTGGGGTTCCGGGCGTCCAGTAGTAGAGCTCTTTCGCCGCGATGGAGACGCTGCTCGGCAGGAACGGGTTAACGTCGACTTCCTTATCGCCACTTCCCTGCTTGAGGAAGATGAGAAGCCGCCCCGAGACCGGCGCGGTGAATTGTGGACCGAGCGTGACGCGAAAGAAGAGGTGCTGCGGCTGCTGGGCGAAGGCGTTGGTGGCGAAGAGAAAAGCCGCGAGAACAGGCAGAAGAAATTTATGGTCGGGCATCGTGCGGCAGTGTAACAGGCGGATTTGCTGCATGTCGTCGATCTTTGGGTGGAGGATGCCCCATAAGAGGCTTTCGAGGAGCCATCTGAGCGGGCTCGCGCTACCGGCTGGTCCTGAGCATCTGTTCGGCGTGCCGCATTGAGGTTTCGGTGAGCTTGGCTCCGCTGAGCATGCGCGCGATTTCTTCGGTGCGCTCTTCATCGTTGAGAAGCCGGACGGAGGTTTTGGTGCGGCCTTGCTTTTCCTGCTTTTCGATGAGGAAATGCTGATCGGCGAAAGCAGCGATCTGCGGGAGGTGGGTGACGCAGAGGACCTGCTGGGCTTTCGAGAGCACCTTCAGCTTCTGGCCCACGGCCTCGGCGGCACGGCCTCCTATGCCGATGTCGATTTCGTCGAAGACGAGCGTGCGAGGGACCTGAGTCTTCTTCTTGCCGCGGGACGCGCCTTCTTCGACGCTCACTTTCAAGGCGAGCATGACGCGCGACATTTCTCCGCCGGAAGCAATTTCATCGAGAGGCTTCAGTGGCTCTCCGGCGTTTGTGGCGATGCGACATTCGACGGTGTCCCATCCATGTGCGGCCCAGCTGGCGGGGTCTTCGTTCGGTGTGACGGCAATGGCGAATCGCGCCTTCATAGCGAGATCGTTGATCTGGGTCTCGGCAGACTTCTCCAGCTTTTTTGCGGTGGCTGCGCGGTCGACGTGGAGCGATTGCGCGGCGTCGCGATAGATGTCGGCAGCTCGCGCAAGATCCGCGCGCAGGTTCTTTACGATCTCGTCGCGATTCTCGACTTCGGCGAGTTTACGGGCGACTTCTTCTCCGAAGGCGAGCGCGTCAGCGAGGGTGGCTCCGTATTTTCGCTTGAGGCGGTCGAGGGCGGCGAGCCGGTCTTCGATTTCGGCGAGGCGTTCGGGCGAAGCGTGAATGCCCTCGGCGTAGTCGCGCACAGTCGCGCCTACATCCTCGACGACGGCGAGCGTGGAAGCCAGTTGCGCTGCGGCCTCCTGGAACTTCGGGTCGAAGCGAGCGAGTTCCTCAATCTGCTTCAACGCGCAGTGCAGCGTGGATTCGGCCGAGCTGCTGCCTTCGTAGAGCAGGTCGTAGGCGCTCATCGATGCGGCGTAAAGCTTTTCGGCGTTCATAAGAACCCGGCGTTCGGTTTCGAGCGCTGTGTCTTCGTCGGCCTTGGGCTGGGCGGCTTCAATTTCGTGGCTCTGGAAGAGCCAGAGGTCGATCATGCGCAGCTTGTCCTGCTCATCGCTTTCGAGGTCGGCGAGTTTCGCTTGAATCTCGCGCCACCGAGCATAGGCTGCAGAGACTGCAGCGGTGGAGATGCCTGCGAAACGATCGAGAAGGCCGCGCTGCTGGGCCTGATCGAAGGATCCCAGCGTTTCGCTCTGCGCATGCACCAAAGCCAGTTCGGGGGCGAGTTGGCGTAGCACGGCGACTGTCGCAGGCTGGTTGTTCACATAGACGCGGCCTTTGCCGTTCTCGAGGATTTCGCGGCGCAGGATGATCTCGGTGCCGTCGGCATCGATGCCGTTGGCTTCGAGCGTAGCTTCAGCAGCGGGCGTGCTCTCAAAGACGCAGGCGACGACGGCCTTGTCGGCTCCGTGGCGCACCATGTCGGAGGAGGCCTTGCTGCCCATGAGCAGGGCGAGCGCGTCAACAAGGATCGACTTGCCTGCGCCGGTTTCGCCGGTCAGCAGATTGAGGCCGGGGCCGAAGACGGCGATGGCGTGATCGATGACGGCGTAGTTTTCGGCCCGGAGTTCGAGCAGCATGGGGTTCTCTTGAAGGAGTCTTCGCGCAGCATATCAGGGGACTAGCCCTTCAGGCATCCGCGCTTCGCGCTTTTCGTAATTTGCGTGCGGTGATTGTGATATCGACATCTTGTTTTCTACTGAAGTAACCATCTCAATTCCACAGCCCGGGCAGCCTGGATTGGCACCCTGTCGTCTGATAACGTGGAATCAAGGCGTGATGACACATCTTTTTCTTGCTGTATCTCTTTTTCTCCTGCAAACCGATGCCGACGGCGCCACGGCTCCGGCGACCAATAACGGCAGCGCCATCCTGGAAATGCTCCAGAACAGCGGGCCGATCGCCATTGGCGTGCTCGCCATATTGGCGATCGCCAGCGTCTGGTCGTGGGCCATCATTCTGGGCAAGTGGGGCAGTTTTCGCCGCGCCGACACACAGAGCAAGCGCTTCCTGCGCGCTTTCCGTAAGGCCAGCCGTCTGCAGGAGATTGCGACGGTCAGCGAGCAGTTCAAGCCCAGTCCGCTGGTGAATGTGTTCGACGAGGTCTATGAGACCTATCGCCGCCAGACGGGCGGATATGGTCCTCCACGCAACATCACGGCGCTGGAGCGTGCGGCGCAGACAGCCGCGAGCGAATCGCTGACTACGATGGAGAATCGCCTGACGTGGCTGGCGACGATCGGGGCCATCTCTCCTTTTGTAGGCCTATTTGGAACCATCATGGGAATTGTTGATGCCTTTCATGGACTTGGCACTGCCGGAGCAGCGACGCTTCGCGCGGTTGCGCCGGGCGTTTCCGAGGCGTTAATCACGACGGCTGCTGGGCTGCTTGTCGCCATTCCGGCTGTGATTGCTTACAACCAGTTCACGGGGCGGTTGCGCAGCTTTGCTTCGCGCATGGACGACTTTGCGCGCGAGTTGCTAAACAGCATGGAAGAGGTCGCGCTGATGCCCAATCAGGACCCCGTTGAACGGGAGGCCGCACGTGGCCTTCACAAATAGAAGCGGCCATACACAGACCGCGCTCGCGGAGATCAATATCACTCCGCTGGTGGATGTGGTGCTGGTCCTGCTGGTGATCTTCATGCTGACGGCGCCCGTTCTGCAGTCGGGCATCGAGGTTGCGGTTCCCAAGACCAAGACGGTCAAAGAACTGACAGAACAACGCGTGGTGGTCACTATCAATAAGGATCAGGAGGTTTTTCTCGGCGATAAGCCGGTGAATCTCGCCGATCTGCCGTCGCGACTCGCGAAGCCGGGCGTCGATCCCACGCACCAGGTGATCTACCTGGAGGCGGACGAGCGCGTACCGTTTGGGGCTTTTGCATCGGTCATGGATGCGGTGAAGCAAGCAGGGATTACCAACATCAGCATTGTGACGCAGCCCATTCAGAACGGGGCCTCCAAAGGCTCCGGGGCAGCGAAGTAGCCGGAGCAGAGGCATGTTGGCAAGGGAAACATTCCAGCTCGAACGTGAACCGTTCGGCGCACCGATGGCGGGTTCGCTGTTTCTGCATGTATTCGTAATCGCGACGGTTGCATTTGCTGCATATCTCGCCGGCCACCTTCATGGGGCAATGTGGGGCAACGACAAAGCTCCGGGGGCAATCCAGGCGACGATTGTGAGCTCAGCGCCAACGATTCCATTGCCGCAGGAGACGCCACCCACTCCGAATGTGTTGGCCACCGAGCAGCCTTCGCCTGCTCCCGCACCACCGCAACCCAAGGCCGTGCCGGTGCCCCCACCTGACGCGATTCCCATTCCTGTGAAACAGCCTCCGAAGGACAAAAAGGTTCCAGACAAGAAGCAGGAGCAGCCGTCACCCAAACACGCGCAGCCGCAGCCATTACAGAATCGAGCGCATTACGGCGAAGCTCCAGCGACACAGATTCCGCATTCGCTGGCAGGCAACCCCGGCCAGAACAATCCCGTCAACGTTAATGGAGGAGATTTCGGGTCGAGGTTTCCATATTACGTTTCCATCATTACAAACAAGGTGAGCCAGGCCTGGTATAGACAGGAGATCGATCCGCGAACTCCATATGGACGAGAAGCAAAAGTGATTTTCGTCATCGCCCGCGACGGCACAGTCAGCAATATCCGCTTGTCTCAATCGAGTGGCTCGCCAACGCTTGACACCTCCGCTGTCCGCGCCGTACAGCGTGTAGAAACCTTTGGACCATTGCCACCGGGTTACTCCGGATCGAATGTGTCCGTAGAGTACACTTTTACCAACGATCAGCCGTCGCGATGAGAGAATTTGTTGATCTCAAATCAGTTCAGTTTTCGTCCCCGTTTTTCGTCAGGGACAACAGGCAAGAGCAGAGGCATGATGAACGGTAAGCACCTGAAGCTGTCCGCTTTCCTTAAAATTTCCATCGGAATATGCGTATTTATCCTGCTTTTTTCTTCGGCGCTCCATGCACAGGATTGGGTTAAAACCGGCACGAACCTGGGTGTGCAAAGGATTCGTCTTGCGGCGGCCAATTTCAAAGCCGGATCGAGCGATTCTCTAACCACACCGCTCAAGACCGTCTTCGATGCAACCCTCTACAACGACCTGAAGAATGCGGGCGTCTTCGATATGGTTTCGAAGAGTATGGCGCCCCCGCAGGCTCCGGGAGGACCGCAGGAAATCAATCTTTCGGCGTGGGCCGCGGCTCCGTCGAGCGCGGAGATGGTGGCCTTTGGATCGCTTTCAGTGGCCGATGGTCGTGTCTCTGTGCAGGGCTTCCTATTCGATACGAAAAACACGCAGACTCCCCAGATTCTGGGTAAGCAGTATGCCGACGTGGCATCAGAGGAAAACGCGCGCCGGATCGCACACCATTTCGCAGACGAAATCATCCTGCGTCTTGGCGGAGGTATTAACGGAATTTGCGAGACCAAGATTTACTTCGTCTCGAATCGCACCGGCAACAAGGAAATCTGGGCGATGGACTACGACGGAGCGGGACAGCACGCGCTTACGCATCTGGGTTCGATCTCCATATCCCCCCGTGTCTCGCCCGACAACTCGCGCGTCGCTTTCTCATCGCTGGGCAAGGATGGCTGGTCGATCCGAATGTATTCTCTGGAGCTGGGGCGGCTGGTCAGCTTCACATCGCCGGGAGGAACGACGATTTCGCCGGCCTGGTCCAGCGATGGCAGCAAAGTCGCGTTTTCTTCGAGCCAAACTGGGGACAACGAGATCTACACCACCGACGCCAGCGGAGGCGGGCTGCACCGCGTGACGGCGTTTCGCGGACCGGATGTGGCGCCGGTATGGAATCCGAAGTCGAATGCGCAGATTGCCTGGGTGAGCGGACGGTCGGGCCTTCCGCAGATTTACATCATGGACTCGGATGGCGCGAACGTGCAGCGCATGACCGATGGCGGCTATGCAACGTCGCCGTCATGGTCTCCGAACGGGCAATTTCTGGCCTTCGCGTGGGATCGCAAGTATGGCCCGGGCGCGCCTGGCGGTCAGGATATCTACATCATGGACATCGCGAGCAAACGCTGGATACAACTGACACACGAGGCCGGCGCGAACGATTTTCCCTCATGGTCGCCTGATGGCAGGCACATCGTCTTCCAGCGCGCGCAGGATGGCCGGACAGAAATCTGGTCGATGCTGGCTGACGGCACTGAGCAGCAACAACTCACGCATGACGGATGGAACGCCATGCCTAATTGGAGCTGGAAATAAAGGTTTACGATGGACGGGAGGCGGAAATTATTCTCTTGCCCGGCTTTGGTGGACGTCGCAAATGGCCCGCGAGCGGCCAAAAAACAGAACTCCCAAGGAGGAGACCGTGCAAATCGTTTCTCGTGGATTTTTGCATCGCAATTCGCTGACTCTCGCAGCCGGTATGGCAGCCCTCTTGGTTGTCGCCGGGTGCAGCAAGAAGGCCGCCCCGCCTCCACCCCCGCCGCCGCTCACCAATAACGGACCAGCGCCGACGGCAACCATCACGGCAACGCCTGGCGTTATCAATGCGGGCGGGAGCGTGATCCTCTCCTGGCGCACCACGGATGCGAGTGATGTTTCCATCGACGGAATGGGCGCGGTGCCGACTGCGGGTACGAAAACGGTCCAGCCGACTGAATCAACCAATTACCACCTCGTTGCCAAAGGCGCCGGCGGATCAACGGATGCAACGGCGCGGGTGACGGTCAACGCAGGGGCGGCACCGACGAGCAACCTGTCGGAATCGGATGTCAGCGATTCCGCATTCCATCAGAATGTGAAGGACATTTTCTTCGACTACGACAGCTACGATGTCCGCGCGGACGCGCAGTCGACGATTTCTTCAGACGCGAATTATCTGAATCAGCATCCGACGCTGAAAGTTGTCATCGGCGGTTATTGCGACGAGCGCGGTTCGACGGAATACAACCTGGCGCTCGGCGAAAACCGCGCCAATGCAGCCAAACAAGGGTTAGTCACTGCGGGAGTGAGCCCCGATCGTCTGCGCACGGTCAGCTACGGCAAGGAGAAGCAGTTCTGCACCGAACACGACGAGAGTTGCTGGCAGCTGAACCGGCGCGCGCAGTTCTCGATCGACAAGTAAACTGACGTTGGGCGGTGCGGTGCTCGTCGCAGTAAAGCGGGCCGCGCCGCCCTTTTCCCTGAACCGAACCGGAGCGCCGGCCAGGCGCTTCATAGAGACTGAAATTATGCGGAAGAACCTGATCCCTGTTTCGGCTGCCGTTGTCCTGCTGCTCGTCGCTTCCGCACGGCCGGCCCACGCCGTTTCGAAAGAGATGATCCAGCTGCAGACCCAAGTCCAACAGCTCCAGGACATGCTGCAGCACCTGCAGCAGTCGAACGATGAGCGCATGGGCGTGCTGCAACACCTGGTCGAGCAGACCGCCGACAACGTGAACCGCATGTCCCAGACTGTAAATTCACTCCAGCAGCAACTCCAGACGCAGAACGAATCGGGCGGCAAGATCGACCAGGTAGCGGGCCAGGTTCAGGGCGTCCACGACTCGGTCGATGAATTGAAGTCGCGCATTGCGAAGATGGACAAGGAGCTGCAGGACATCCAGTCGCAGTTGCAGAACGTGAACACACAGCCCGCCGCCTCACAAGCTGCCGCAGCTCCTCCGGGCCAGCAGCCGGCTCCGCAGGCTCCCGCGCAACCCCAGGCGCCACCTGTCGATCAGATCTACCAGAGCGGCCTGCGAGACTACACGAGCGCCCGGTATGACGTGGCCGTCGGCGAGTTCAGCGATGTGGTGAAGTATTATCCGCAAGACGATCTGGCTGGGAACGCGCAGTTCTATCTGGGCGAAATTGCTTACCGGAAGGGAGACTATCCGACGGCCATCAAGTACTACGACGCGGTGCTGGAGCAGTTCCCGGGAAGCCCCAAAGCACCGGCCGCGCAGTTGCGCAAGGGCCAGGCTGAACTTGATTCGAATCAACGCGAGGCCGGCATCCGCGATCTGCGAAATCTGATCCAGCGTTATCCGGATACGCCCGAGGCAACGCAGGGTCGCAGTAAACTAAACGGCATGGGCGTGCGCATCACCGCCGCAAAGCCATCGGCTTACAAAGAATAAGCGCAGTCGAGCGCGGGTCAGGCCAATCGACAGGCAGTACAACAGCACGCCACTTCATCCATCCAGGAACACAGACACCAGGGGCACAAACATGACAACCAAACTTGCCGCACATCCCGATGGCGACGCCCTCAAAGGCGCTGTGGAGAGCCAATCCCCTAACGACATGCCCGAGAGCACCAATCAGCACAGCAACCTTGCCGATCAGCTTCCGCATCGCAACACGGGTGAGTGGCTGGACGGCGCCGACTCGGACTTCCCCGAACCCGGCTCCAATCCCGAGCACAGCGGCCAGCGCAGGTAGTGCCCATTAAGCCCATGGGGCGTCTGTGTTAGTGTGAGCCTCGGATGAAAAGGAAATCTTCCCGGAACAGGCATCTGGCGGCATTGTTTCTCGCAATGTCGATGCCGTTTTGTTCTGCCGTACCGGGACAAGAACCACCCATTGGAGAGACGCAAACAACAGCCGCCTCCACGACGGAGAAGGGGCTGGCCGCACTCAAGGCAAATCAGCCACAACAAGCGCTCGACCTTTTTGAACAAGTGTTGCAGACGAACCCAAATGACGCGGCGGCCAACCTGCTCGCGGCGACTGCGGCTGTGAGTTTGTACAAAGGCGATCTGGCGGTGAAATATGCCGAGAAAGCGCGAGAGATCGATCCAAATAATTGGAAGGTACATACTACGCTCGTCGCCGCTTATGCCGCCGCAGGCAAGAAGGAACAGCGAGACCAGGAGCGGGTGACTCTGCGCAAGCTGCACGGCGATCCAAACGCCCCGGACGCGATGCAGACCAAAGGCTTTCTGCTGGAGATGTTTCCGGTGAAGCAGTACCGGATTGAGGCGATCGAGTACTTTCAACCGGTGGAAAAATTTCACATCTACTACCGCTTCCTGATCCGCAACGCGGAGGGCAAGCGCGTGTGGCAGATTGACGTCGAGAGCAACGATTTCGATGAGACCTCGTGGGCCAAAGCGCATCCCGACGAGGCGGCTGCAGGAAAGCGGCAGTTCCAGCTGGTTGGCGAAGATCGCGATCTGCATATGGACTATCGCATGTTCTCCGGCACAGCCGACTACGATACGATCCGCGCGCAGGTGCTGGACTTGATTCAAGCGCAGACGGCTCCATTTCCCGGCGAAAAATAGTGGTTTTGGGCGTTTGAGCGTAGCCAACTTACAATCATCTTTATGTTGCTCGAAGGAATCTTTCCGGCCGTCACGACTCCGTTCTATCCCGATGGACGACTTTACCTTAAGAAACTGGAACACAACATCGAGCGCTACTCCCGCGCGCCGGTGGCAGGGCTGGCACTTTTGGGTTCGACAGGCGAGGCGGTAATGCTCAGCGATGAAGAATCGCGCACGGTGCTACGGGTGGCGCGCGAAACATCCGCCCCTGAGAAGGTGCTTTTGGCAGGTGTGGCGCGAGAAAGTCTCGTAGAGACGTTGCGGCTGGCCGAAACTGCCGCCGATCAGCAATACGATGCTGTGCTAGTGCGCACGCCGCACTACTACGGTCCGCAGATGGGACGCATGGAGATGCTCACGTACTATCGTGCACTCGCGGACCGCTCACCGCTGCCGGTCGTGCTTTACAGCATCCCCAAGTTCACGCACTATGAGCTTCCTATCGAGGTGATTACGGAACTGGCGCAACACCCTAACATCATTGGATTGAAGGACTCTAGCGGCAACATCGAGCGCATTGCCGAGATTGTCGCGGCAACGCGCAATGCCGCCCGGCGGGAACTTCTCGTGACGATGACTTTCGCCGCATTCACGGGCCGGATGCTGGCAAATATGGCGCTGCCGGAGGGCAATTTCGTTTCCGCGGAGACGCTGGGTGGACAGGCAGCACTTGCAGTAGCCCCACCGCTTGCGAGAGTAAAGACGATGCGCAAGAAAGAAGTGGGATTTCAGGTGCTGAGCGGCTCGGCCCACAACCTGCTGGCTTCCCTGGAAGCGGGAGCAACCGGCGGCGTTCTGGCGCTGGCGACGTGCGCTCCACAGGCCTGCCAGGAAATCTACACGGCCTGGAAGGATAACGATCCGAAGCTGGCGAAGGAGAAGCAGCAGCGCGTCGTCGAAGCTTCTGCACTGATGGGCAAGCTAGGAATTCCGGCGATTAAGCATGCGTGCGATCTGAACGGATATTACGGTGGACGCCCGCGGATTCCGATGCTCCCGCTCGACGCGGAGCATCAGGCTGAGGTCGCGCGAGCGATGAGCGATTTGCGAAACTGAGGCTGAATCTCCGTTTGAAGTCCGATTTGCGCAACCTGAATGCAGATTACTCCATTGAGTCTCCTATCGCGGCCTACTCCCCCTCTCGTGACTATAATTAACAGCTAGATAGAGCGAATTTCGTTCCATACTCAATCCGAAGGGAATCCCGCCAAATGGCGACAGGAGACGTTGCCTTGGGCAGCGCAGGCGTTGAAACCTCGCAGCCCACTCCAGGCACGAAGGAAGACATTTCCGGAGCTACACGGAAACCAGTCATTAACGATTTCAATATTCAGGTAGCAACCGTAAACGGCTCAGGATCGCAATCCGCCAATAGTGTTCTGTTGCGCAGCATCTTCGGGATGGGCATCCCGGTGAGCGGCAAGAATCTTTTCCCCTCCAACATCGCAGGGCTGCCCACCTGGTTCACCATCCGCGCCAGTAAACACGGATACGTCGCGCGCAAGAAGGAGATCGACGTTCTCGTTGCCATGAATGCCGAGACGGCGAAGGAAGACATCCTTTCGCTGCCATCCGGCGCGGCTGCGATCTATGAGGATTCGCAGAACCTCAGGCAATATCGCGACGATGTCGTCTGCTACCCCGTTCCTTTTGACAAACTGACGGCTGCTGTGTGCCCGGAAGCGAAGTTGCGCAAGCTGGTAAAGAACATGATTTATGTCGGCGTGGTGGCAAAGCTCATCTCGCTCGATATGAAGGCGGTGGAGACGGCGCTGCGGCGGCAGTTCGCGAAGAAGCAAAAAGCCGCCGATCTGAACTGGGCTGCCATTGAGGCGGGCTACAACTACGCCAGTGAATCGCTGACCAAGCAGGACCCGTTTGTACTGGAACGCATGCACGCTACCGATGGAAAGATCATCATCGATGGCAATGCGGCGGCGGCACTGGGTGCGATGTTTGCAGGCGTCACGGTAGTGACGTGGTATCCAATCACGCCATCCTCGTCAGTCGTCGAGCAGCTGATCGATTACCTGAAGAAATATCGCGTCGAACCCGATGGCAAAGCGACCTTTGCCGTTGTTCAGGCTGAGGACGAGCTGGCTGCTGTGGGAATGGTTCTGGGAGCCGGATGGGCGGGTGCGCGTTCGATGACGGCGACCTCCGGGCCGGGCATCTCGCTGATGGCCGAGTTTACGGGACTTGGATATTTTGCTGAGATCCCCGGAGTGATTTTCGATATCCAGCGCGTGGGCCCTTCGACGGGATTGCCAACACGCACGGCGCAGGCCGATCTGCTGTCGATCGCTTATCTCTCGCACGGCGATACGAAGCACGTGATGCTGCTGCCCGGCAGCGTGCGTGAGTGCTTCGAATTTGCGCAGGCTGCCTTCGATCTGGCGGAGCATCTGCAAACGCCGGTGTTCGTGCTGTCGGATCTTGACCTAGGCATGAACAACTGGATGTCTGAACCTTTTGAGTATCCCAAAAAGCCTCTGAACCGCGGCAAGGTGCTGACTTCCGAAGACCTGACGCGGCTTGGGGAATTCGCCCGCTACAAAGATGTCGACGGAGACGCAATTCCCTATCGCACACTGCCCGGAACGGATCATCCGCAGGCTTCTTACTTCACGCGCGGAAGCGGCCACAATGAAAAGGCACTCTACACCGAACGGCCTGAGGACTACCAGAACCTGATGGAGCGTCTGAACCGGAAGTTCGAGACGGCTCGCACGCTAGTTCCAGCGCCGGTGGTTTTGCAGACAGGCAAGTCGAAGGTGGGACTGATCGCCTTCGGAACAACTGACTTCGCGGTGACGGAAAGCCGCGATCAGCTCAAGAAGGAATACGGCGTGGAAACCGACTACCTGAGGATTCGCGCCTTTCCGTTCACACACGAGGTGCACGACTTCGTCTCCTCTCATGACCGCGTGTACGTCATCGAGCAGAATCGCGACGCGCAAATGCTGAGCCTGTTGAAGCTCGATTTGCCTGCGGAAGACGCCGTGAGATTGCGCAGCGTGCGACACTTTAACGGCCTGCCGATCGATGCGCGCTCGGTGACCGATGAGCTGATACTACAGGAGGAGATTTAGTGGCAACGACGGTTACAAAACCGAATCCGAAGGTAAACCGCCTGGGCCTGCAGGTGCTCGATTATCGCGGCGGCAAGACGACGCTATGCGCCGGATGCGGCCACAATGCCATTTCAGAACGCATCATCGATGCGCTCTATGAAATGGGAGTGCAGCCGGAGCGGCTGATGAAATTGTCGGGCATTGGCTGCTCGTCGAAGAGCCCAGCCTACTTCCTGTCGCGCGCCCACAGCTTCAACAGCGTTCACGGACGCATGCCCTCCGTGGCGACCGGCGCGCTGCTGGCTAACAAAACTATGAAGGCGCTCGGCGTCTCGGGCGACGGCGACACAGCTTCGATCGGCGTGGGGCAGTTCATCCACCTGATGCGCCGCAATCTGCCCTTGATCTACATCATCGAAGACAACGGCGTGTATGGCCTGACAAAAGGCCAGTTTTCAGCGACGGCCGACATTGGGTCGAAGCTAAAGACGGGCGTCATCAACGATCTTCCGGCCATCGACACCTGCGCCCTGGCGGTCCAGCTTGGCGCAACATTTGTGGGACGCTCGTTCTCGGGAGACAAAAAACAATTGCTGGCAATGCTGAAGGCGGCGATCGCGCACCAGGGGACGGTGATGCTCGACATCATTTCTCCGTGTGTGACCTTCAACGATCACGAGGGATCGACCAAGAGCTACAAGTACATGCAGGAGCATGAAGAAGCGATCAGCGAGGTGGGTTTCGTACCGCACTTCGAGGACATTTCCATCGAGTACGACGCTGGATCGACCTATGATGTGACAATGCACGACGGATCGCACCTGCGTCTGCGCAAGCTGCACGAGGACTTCAACCCGACCAGTCGCGTAACTGCCGTCAAGGCGCTGATGGAGACGCACGAGCGCGGAGAGGTGCTGACTGGAGTATTTTATGTAGACACGCAGAAGCCAAGCTTCACCGATCTGCTGAACCTTGTCGATGAGCCGCTAGCGACGCTGCCCGAGGAACGGACACGGCCATCGAAACAGGTTCTTCAGGAGATCATGACGCGGTTGCAGTAGCCTTCGTCGCAATCTCTACAGTCAATCTGGCCCACTTCCGAGGGGGGCTTTCAGTTGCGCGTAGAAACGCGTCGTGTTACAAAGTAGATCAGAATGAAGGCGCAGCTCCAATCTGTCGCATCCCTCGACCAGCGCGCCTGTTGTTGTTGTCGCTAGTTCCCTTCCGCACAATTCCTGAAATCTGATATTGACACGCGATCTTTCGATTGCGTCCCGGCCTGTTTCCCGGAGCTTAAATCCATGTCCACCTCCAACCGACGTTTCTCACTTGATAGCTGGGCCGTTCTGCTTGCACTGCTCGCAGCCCTGCTGGTGCGTTTCGGCATTCTCAAAACGGTTCCGTGGTAAAGCAGGCGATCATGACAAGTTCTGTTGCACTTCCCCAGACACATTCAGCGTCGTTCACCGGCCGGTTTTTCCGGTTGATTCCAGGATTTTTACTTTTGCTGGCGGTCGGCTACGCCGGTAAGTTCATCGAGCAATCAATCGCACATTACGGCAAGGCGCATCACCTGGTGCTGCCGAATATCGAATATGTGCTGTGGGCGATCCTCCTTGGGTTGGTTATCTCGAATACTGTGGGGGTATCGGCAATTTTTCGCGCGGGGGTTGCGACCTACGAGTTCTGGCTGAAGACTGGAATCGTTCTGTTGGGGGCGCGGTTTCTGCTTGGCGATGTACTGCGCCTCGGTGGATTGAGTCTCGCGCTCGTCTTCATCGAGCTGGCAGTGGCGCTCACCTTCATGACTTATCTGGGGCGCGGCTTCAAACTGTCTCCTAAGCTGGTTACTCTGCTAGCCGTCGGATCCTCGGTGTGCGGCGTGTCAGCGATTATCGCGACTCAAGGTGCAATCGAGGCGGACGAAGAGGATGCGTCGTATGCGATTGCGGCGATTCTGGCGTTGGGTGCGATCTCACTGTTCGTCTTTCCGGTGGTGGGTCATGCGCTGCATATGAGCGACCACGCTTATGGCCTGTGGACGGGTCTCGCGGTCGACAACACTGCGGAGGCAACGGCGGCCGGCACACTGTACTCCGACGCGGCCGGCAAGATCGCCGTGCTGGCCAAGACCTGCCGAAATGCGCTGATCGGATTCGTCGTGCTGGGCTACGCGATCTATTGGGCGTCGAAGGGACAGGCGGCCGAGCTGAAGAACAAGGGCACATTCTTGTGGAGCAAGTTCCCTAAATTTGTGCTAGGTTTTCTCCTGATTTCTCTGCTTGCGACGCTTAGCGTTTTCACCAAACCGCAATTGACAGCACTCAGCAACCTGTCGCGCTGGGCCTTCCTTCTCACCTTCGCTGGAGTTGGGCTCAGGACCAACCTGCGCGAGCTGGGCAAGCAGGGTGCGAGGCCATTCGTTGTCGGCGCAGTGGGAGAGGTGGTGATTGCGCTCATCACGCTTGGGCTGGTATTTGGCGCAGACCGGTGGTTTCGCCTGTGAAGATGCCCGCTTCATGCACGGACAGTCGGCTTCAGGGTGAAGAAGGCGATTGCCAGGCAGGCGGCGATGAGCGCTGAAGTAATGCACGGGCCAATGAAGAAATAACGCTGTGCAATCGGCGCCTGTGCAACGAATTCAAGGAAGAGCACCGCCAAAACAGGCCTCAGTCGCACGCCATCTGCCTTCACCAGCGTACCTAACTGCCAGAACAAGAGACTGTGGACGAACAGGATAACTGAGAGGATCAGGCCATATCCGAGGTTGAAATCCCAGAACGTGCGCATGTGTCCCATGAAATTGAAAGGATTCGCCTTCATGGTCTGAACAACGAACTTCTGCACGCCGGGTGCAGGTTTGGAGAAGACTCCGCCGACGGTGTGTAACGCGCAGAAGACGAGGGTTACAACGGATGCAATACGCAGAAATAGCGTGGGCTTCATAATGACTCCAAGGAGAATGGCGATCCGTAATTGATTACTAACGGTAAGTTATGGCTTACGGTATCTCTGTGTCAAGCAAAACGCATTGCCTCTAGCTGAATAAGGCTCATCGAGGGGGACAGCTCGCCGCGAAGCCGCTAAGTCTTCGTGAGCGCGCGGTCTACGGACAGAGCGCCAGCTCCTTTAACCATAATCAGTATGCAGAGAGCTATGGCCAGCAGGTGGTACTCGTAGCCTTCGCCCTTCTGATGGCTATACCAGTTCATGAAGATGCCATTGTGTACATGAACCAGGCAAATGGCGACGAACATGTCCACGGCAATTCCGAACGCGGCAACTCGCGAAAGGAAACCGACGATCAATCCGATTCCTCCGAAAAACTCCGCCGTGATGGCAAGAAGGGCGAACACTGTCGGAATCCCCAGCTCAACGGTGAAAAAATGCACGGTCGAGTGGAAGCCATATCCTCCAAACCAGGCGAGAGTCTTTTGCGCGCCGTGCATAAAGAAGATGATGCCGAGTACAAGGCGGACCAAGGCGAGGGTATGGTCATTTGTAGTGTTAAATAAGCTTTTCATTCGTGTTTCCTCCGTCGATCACAAAATATGCAGCGCTGTCGGGAGAGAGGAAACAGCCTGCGAAAGGCTGCACCTATGGTTAGTCGATGCGTGCCATCCTGCGCAAGAGGATTCTTTGTCGACCCGACAAGCTTCTTTTCGGATTCACCCGAGCCCTTTTGCAGTGATAGAGTGTTCTCGCAATACATCGATTTACTTCCGGAGTTTATAGCGTGCTCCTCGGACTCGACATAGGCACTGGCGGTACCCGCGCAGTATTAGTCGACAAGCGCGGCAAACTCGCCGCCTCAGCGGCGGTGGAGCATGTTGCTTTTCGGAGCCCCCAACCCGGCTGGGCGGAGCAAGATCCTGAAGATTGGTGGCGAGCGGCTCAAGAGGCGATTCGGGCTGTGATCGCGGCGGCCGGCACATCCCAAATTGAGGCCGTCGGTCTGACCGGACAGATGCACGGGGCGGTCATGCTGGATACTGCAGGCGACGTATTGCGGCCTGCGCTGATCTGGTGCGATCAACGCACGGGCGAGGAATGCGATTGGCTCCACGCGAAGATCGGGCGCGAGCGCTTGATCGAGTTGACCGCCAATCCTGCGCTGCCCAACTTCACTCTGACGAAGCTGCTGTGGGTACGGAAGCACGAACCGGAAATCTTCGGGCAGATTGCGCATGTCCTTTGTCCGAAGGACTACGTTCGCTACCGGCTGACGGGCACGTACGCGATGGATGTTCAGGAAGCTTCGGGAACTTTGCTGCTGGATGTCGCGCATCGGCGGTGGTCTTCGGAGGTAGCGCGCATTGCGGGGATTCCTGAGAACTGGTTGCCGGAGTTGTTTGAATCGCAGGAGATTTGCGCGGAGATTGCGGGGGGTGCCGGGTATACCGGGCTGATGGGCGGAACGCCGGTGGTCGCAGGCGCCGGGGACCAGGGGGCCGGTGCGGTTGGGATGGGGATACTGGCGCCCGGGTCGGTGTCGGCGACGATCGGGACGTCGGGAGTGGTGTTCGCGGCTACCGCTGCGCCCACCCGCGATCCTCTGGGGCGGCTTCACACCTTCTGCCACGCGGTGCCGGGGCGTTGGCATGTGATGGGGGTAACGCAGGCGGCGGGACTCTCGCTGCGCTGGCTGAGGGACACGATTGCACCGGGTGTGGACTATGACACGCTCACTGCCGCCGCGGCGCAGGTTCCGGCGGGCAGCGATGGGCTGCTCTGGACACCGTATCTGCTGGGCGAGCGGACTCCGCATCTGGACTCCAGCGCACGGGCGGCGTTTGTGGGCCTGACGGCGGGTCATGGGCGCGGGCATCTGGTCCGAGCGGTGTTGGAGGGTGTCGCCTACTCGCTGAAGGACACCTTTACGCTCTTCGCCGAGCTGGGGATTCCGGTAAAGGGAGTGCGGCTGGGTGGAGGCGGCGCGCGGGGCCCGCTATGGCGCGAGATTCAGGCGGCGGTCTATGGCTACAGCACAGATGTGCTGGTGGCCGAGGAAGGTGGAGCGTTCGGAGCGGCGCTGCTGGCGGGAGTGGGAGCAGGCGTCTGGCCTGATCTCGAGGCGGCGTGTGGTGAGGCGATCGAGGTCGCACAGCAGATCGAGCCTGACGCGAAGGCCGTTGAGCGGTATGCTATGGGATATGAGGCGTACCGGAAGGTCTATCCTGCGCTGAAGGGCATTCAAGGGTAGCTTTCAGGGTTCGCGGGAGGCTTCGGTGCTTCTCGAAGTCGGCAAGGCGCTTTCGTTTATCATGAGCATCCTGTCGCTCTATGCCTTGCTGGTCAGCGCCTTCTTCGTTCCAGGCAGCCGGTGGGAAGAACGGCTGGCCGATTCCCTGTTGCGCATCGCGCTGGCTGCGTGCGTATGCCTTGCCAGCGGTCTGATGTTCCGGTCAACGGAGCCAGGCGAGCCTCCGGTCACGCGGACTCTGCCGGTACGATTGTTCTTGTGGGCGCTGGCGGGGATGGCGCTACTGTTCTTCCTCTCCTGGTATCTCGAGGAGTATTACGTTCCGCTGCTGTGGAGAAACCAGCCTCATTAGCACCCCCTCCCCCCCACCCCGCCCATTCTGCCTCACTTTCTTCATCTGATTGATTTGCTGAGACTTAATTTCAAACTGGCTGGGTATCTGATGGCAATCATTCGGCCTTCCCTATCTTATTGATTCCAGGATATTTCCCGCATATCGAAGGTGTTTTGTTCATCTAATTGATTCCAGGAGACTTAAGTCCGGAGTAGCCGGCTATGTGACTGGAAATATGTTACTTAGTGTATCTTATTGATTCCAGAATGCTTCGCTGAGGCATGCTGCGTTTGTGCCCGGATGAGACTGTCGGCGAATGCCTCCAGCTCTTCCTGGGTGAGGATGCGGTATGGATCGGACTCCGGAGGTGGCGCGGGTGCGTCGGAGAAGTAATTCGACAAGAGCACGGCCAGACGGCAGGAGGCAACGCCAAGAATGAGACGAGCTTCCGGGTAGCCGGGAAGGATGGCCTGGAGAAGATCGAGCTTTTCGAGGAGAGCCTCCAGGAGCCGAGGCAAATCCATTGATTCAAGCTCGCGGCGATAGCGGGCCAGTTTGATATCCAGTGTGTCCTGCGCAATGCGGCGCGGGGAACGATCATGGTGGTAGCAGAAGGCGCGTCCACGAAGGGCGATGGCGCCACAGCGGCGTCCAGTGGGGAGGGTGAAGGTGCAGATGGCACAGCCTTGAGCGGTCTTGGGCATGGTTCGGCTCCTTGTAATCGGGATGAAGTTAGGCCAGAAATGGAAAAAGACCGCCGTTGGGCGGTCTCGTTGGGATTTTTGTCTCCATTTCTATTTTAGTTAAACGAGCGAAATTGTACGCCAAGAAAAGCAGGGATCAACGCGTAGAGCTCAGGGAACAGGATGTCGAAAGTAACTTAGCGGTAGATTCCAGGGGCGACTTCATCGGACAATGCTGCGATGGCGAATCCGGATCATCTGGCGGTCCTGAAGAAGGGCGTTGACGCCTGGAACGAATGGCGCAAAGAACATCCGGAGATACGACCGGACCTCCGCAGGGCGGAACTCCACAAAGCGAACCTCGCCGGCGCGAACCTCATTAGGGTGGACCTTACGGAAGCGGGCCTCACACTAGCAAGCCTAAGAAAAGCGAACCTCAGAGAGGCGGATCTCACAGAAGCGCAGCTGGCCTACGCAGACTTCTCTAAAGCGAGACTCATCCGTGCGAATCTCAGCAGGGCAGACCTCGCTTTTGTGGCTTTTAGCGAGACAACGCTCAGGAAGACGGAATTTTGGCATGCGCGGTTTTGGGACACTTTATTTGCGGATGTTGACCTTCGCGGCGCCGAAGGGCTGGAGGCCGTGGAACACGACGGTCCATCTACGATCGGAATCGACACGATCTACAGATCCGGCGGAGAGATTCCGGAGCTGTTTCTCCGCGGCGCGGGTGTGCCGGATACCTTCATCACCTTCATGAAGTCACTCGCCGGCAAGGCAATCGAATTCTACTCGTGCTTCATCAGCTATTCGACGAAAGACCAGGAGTTCGCGGAGCGGCTCTATGCCGACCTACAGGCGAACAATGTCCGCTGCTGGTTTGCGCCGCACGATATGGCTGGCGGCAAGAAGATTCATGAACAGATCGATGAGGCTATCCGGCTGCACGACAAGCTGCTGTTGATCCTGTCTCCGGCCAGCATCAGGAGTCCCTGGGTGGAGACGGAAATTGCCAAGGCTCGCAAACGCGAGGTGAGGGACGAGCGGAGGGGTGTTGTTTCCTGTCCGGCTGGTGGATTTTGAGACTCTTAAGAACTGGGAGTGCTTCGACGCCGATACGGGGAAGGACTCTGCCCGGGAGATTCGCGAGCTCTTCATTCCCGACTTTAGCGACTGGAAGAATCACGATTCGTATCAGAAGGCGTTTCAAAGGTTGATGAAGGATCTGAAGGCGGACGTGTGATTGAGCCGTCGCTTTCCCACCCTTTCGGTCAAAACCGGACCGAAAGGATGGGCCACCCGGTTAAGAGGCGACTCCAAACTAGATGAACGAAGATACAATCCACACCGCGCTTCTGGGCATTGCCAAAGGGGGAAAAGACGAGATACCACTTGGCGAGGGTCTGTCGCTCGTCAGGCCGAATGAGCAACTCTTCGCTCATACATGGGACGCAGTGCAAGGGACAGAAGAAATTAAGCAGGAAGCGGAAGCATCGCGCTATCTCGTGTGCAAATACCCGTCATGGATTCCTGGAGAGGAATGGGGAGCGGCGCCGGAGCGAGGGGCGAACAGGTTCTATGCCGGATTGATGGCGATTCAGGTTATCAAGCCAATCCATACCCTCGGCTTCGTCTATCGACGCCAGCAGATAGAACGTCGCCCAGCGATGCAGCCAGGGCAGTGGGCCGAAATGAGTGAGTTCGACGATGCGATGCTCGCACAGGTGCCTGCCATGATCGAGCGTATCCAGCCCGTCATGGATGGTAAGAATGTTGAGCAGAAGAATGCTCTTACGCTTCTACAACTTGGTCTTGAACATTTCCATCCGTATATCGCAGGGCTGCTGTGGGTGACAGGGCTGGAAGCTATCTTCGACAGCGGAGGCCGCGAGGCGTTCAAAGAAAAACTGTGCGACTGTCTTGGAGCGCAAACGCTGGCGTTCCCCAACTGGCATTCCGAACCCGACGCACCAAAATACACGGTTGAAGAACTTGCCATCCCGTTGTTCACACTTCGAAACAAACTTGCTCATGGATCAGACCTTCGCAAGGCAGCAATGGACAAAAAGCACCCCATTAGCCTTTCGGCGAGAGTCAGCATCACACAATCCTCGGGAGAAACGAGCTACGCTCTGCTTCTAAGCGAGGCCGCTTGTTACCTGCTTTGTCAGGTGCTGCAAAAGGTATTGTGAGAGGCATTCGCCGGGTGCCGTTTCACAAGCCCGGTGTTGGCTTGTGCGGGATGGAAATCCCTAAACCAACCTAACCGACGGTACCCCACACAAGCGCGGTCTTCGGTTGAGTGGGATCACTCCACCGTCTAACCTGCCCACGTGACCCGGGGACTCAAGCGTTTCCACCAATCGAAGAGTCCGCACTTCATTACCTTCTCCTGTTATCAGCGAGGCCCTTTCCTCAACTCGCCCGAGGCGAAGAATACATTTGTAGCCGCGCTGGAACGAGTCAGGCGTACTTACGAACTGCGCGTCTTCGGATACGTCGTCATGCCCGAGCACGTCCATTTGCTGCTAAGTCCTCGGGCCAAGGAACCTCGTTGTGTAAAGAATACTTGACATTTTGTCAATCTTACTTTACTCTGTGGATGAGGTTCCAAAAGTGATGACTACTAATCGGACGTTTCCCTCCCGCTTCACCCGCCCCGTCTTTCTGTGGGCGGTGGCTGCCGCTCTGACGGAGCTCCTGGTGATACGGCTTGTGGTTCACAGGCAAGTACCGCGGTGGCTGGGGCTTTTGCCGGTTCTGCCCTACATGATCTTTTTCGCGGCGATGGTACGCAGCGTCCTGAAGATGGACGAGATGCAAAAACGTATCTGCCTTGAGTCAGCATCGATCGCGTTCCTGTTGACTCTCATCATCACTGCTTTTTTCGGTGGCATCGAGCAAGCCGGAATCGGCCGCCCGCCATGGGAGGAAGTAGGCAGCTTCATGATGCTGCTGTGGGCAGGCGCCTACGCGGTTTCAGCCTGGAGATACCGATGAACCCGCAGAGCGTCACGAATTGCCCACGAGGTGGTGTGCGATGAAGAATCGTCTCCGAGTTCTCCGGGCAGAGCGCGAGTGGTCCCAGGCAGACCTGGCTGGCCGGCTTAAGGTATCGCGGCAAACGGTGAATGCAATTGAAACCGGGAAGTACGACCCGAGTCTCCCGCTGGCTTTTGCCATCGCGCGACTCTTCAAGCAACCCATTGAAACCATCTTTGAACCCGGCGATGGCAAATCCGCCGGATGAGCACGTTCATTTGCTCTTTCAGCGAGTCGCAGCGCAGCACTCTCGCCGATGCGATCAAGTCTCTCAAGCAGGGCGTCTCGCGACGGCTCATCGGCGAGGCGGAACATTTCTGGCTGAAGCGCTATTACGATTTCAATGTCCGCGATTACGACCAGTTCCTTGAGAAGCTGCGATACATTCATCGCAATCCGGTGAAACGCGGATTGTGCGGGGTGCCCGAGGGCTGGGAGTGGAGCAGCTTTCGCCACTATGCAACGGGACTTGAAGGACGCGTCGAGATCGAATCCGAATGGACGGCGAGAAAGCGGGAAAGGGGGCGGCAGGACGGCTCAGCCCACTTGTGGAACGATCCCACTCAAGCCAAAAGAGGGCTTAAGTGGGGCACCGGGCAATCAACTCGGAAGATTCGTCTTCTGTCCTTCTCCCATCACGTCGGGATATTCCTGGCTGCGCACTAGCCAGAACACAATACCGAGAGCAAGTGCGGCGCCCGCGAGCGCTGCAACAGTGGAAGGCGCGGTTTGATAAAGATCCAGAACAATAAATCTTCGGACGATGGCGAGCAAGGCAATCAGGATGACGGCCCGAGTTTGGACGACATTGCGTTGATCATGAAGTACGACCATCAGCGAGTGTTTGAACTCAAGGGCAATCAGCAATGTCAGGACCATGCCGAACAGAGATTGGAACGCCTGCGCGTCCCCTGGATCGAGGGGGTGGTTCCGTATCATCGCCACGGTATGAAGAATCAATTGCCAGGTGGCGACGGCCACGATCACGGCGATGATCGTGGTCAGAATGGAGACGATCATTTGCTCGAACTTCTCATAGATCGAGAGGGTCTTCCAGCGGGAGTTCCACTCTAAACCAAACAAACGAAATGACATTTCCTTTTCCTCCTCCAAAAAAATTCAAAGCAAAAGCTTATGAAAATTCAGTCCTTGATGCGAGACGCAACACCGGCTTTTGTGAAGGAACGTGCGACCTCATGTTACATCTACCATTCACCTCAGTTTTGCGCTCCTGCGAGATGCCGAGGGCAATCCAAGCGGTCTGGTCGGCTTTTCGGTCAATATCACGGCCCAGAAGCCGGGAGATCTGGGAGTGCGCCGCACTCAGGAGGTTGAACGCGAACTTCAGGAATCGGAAGCTGGTTTCGTACCTCCCGTAAAGTCACGTTTCTATGAGACGGTCACTGGTGTCAACATTCGTTTTTGTTTTTCCTTCATTGTGTTTTGTTTTTCGTTTGGGTTGCGATGCATGTTGTTCTCCGCCGGGT
>Ga0210398_10000134_pt1 | contig 93767 bp, 67 predicted proteins | sample IncBWC4OmetaG_FD_161047 | JGI IMG/M metagenome (GOLD analysis project Ga0210398, IMG submission 161047) | Forest soil microbial communities from Barre Woods Harvard Forest LTER site, Petersham, Massachusetts, United States - Inc-BW-C-4-O | ecosystem: Environmental > Terrestrial > Soil >... | reverse complement strand
CTTCTCGCAGAAGGTCACGCTGAAGCCGAACGAAACGCAGACCGTCTCCCTCGATCCCCAATCCACGCCCGCCCTCCACCTCACCAATCCCAAACTTTGGTGGCCCAACGGCTACGGCCCTCAGAATCTCTATACCCTCCACCTCCACTTTGTGCAGCACAACGCCGACTCCGACGCCCACTCGACGACCTTCGGCGTCCGTAAGATTACCTACGAAGCCTCCGGCGTCGACGCCCTCACCATCTCCGTCAACGGCGTCAAAATCTTTATCCGCGGCGGCGACTGGGGCCTCGACGAAGCCCTCAAGCGCATCCCGCGCGCCCGCCTCGACGCCGAGATTCACATGCACGCGCTCGCCAACATGAACCTCATCCGCAACTGGGTCGGCCAATCCACCGGCGAAGACTTCTACGAGCTCTGCGATCAGTACGGCATCCTCATCTGGGACGAATTCTTCCAGCCCAATCCCAGCGACGGCCCCAACCCCGACGACCTTCCCACCTACCTCGCCAACGTCCGCGACAAAATCCTGCGCTTTCGCAACCACCCCTCCATCGCCGTCTGGTGCGCGCGCAACGAGGGCTTCCCGCCGCCCGACATCGATGCCGCGCTGCGCAAAATGATCCCCGAGCTCGACCCCGCACGCCTCTACCAGCCCAGCTCCACCTCCGGCCGCGGCGTCCACTCCGGAGGACCCTACTACTGGCGCGAGCCCCGCGCGTTCTACGTCTTCGACGCGCCCTTCAAGACGGAAACCGGCAGCATGTCCGTCCCCACGCTGGAATCCATCCACGGCATGATGCCCGAGAAGGACTGGAACACCATCAACGACGACTGGGCCGCGCACGATTTCGCCAAAGGCGCGCAGCACGGCGACACCTACCCATACGTCCTCGCCGGCCGCTATGGCCGCATCGCCAACCTTGCCGACTTTGTCCGCAAGGCGCAGATGATGAACTACGAGGCCTATCGCGCCATGTACGAGGCCCGCAACAAGCTCCTCTTCGCGCCCGCCACCGGCATCATCACCTGGATGAGCAATCCCGCCCAGCCCAGCTTCACCTGGCAGCTCTATCACTACGACCTCGAGCCCATGTCCTCGCTCTTCGCCGTGAAGTCCGCCTCCGAGCAGGTTCATATCCAGATGGACGAGGACGACTTCCACCTCCGCGTCATCAACAATCTCCCCACCCCGATCTCCGGCGATACCGCCCACGTCACCATCTACACCGGCTGGGGCAACCTCTATCCGGCCCTCCAGAAAGACATCCCCGTCGCCGGCCCCGCGGACACCGCCATCGACCTCGGCCCCACGCCGATGCCTGTCAATCTCGGGCCGCTCTACATCGCGAACCTCGAACTCCGCGATGCGCAGGGCAACATCGTCTCCCGCAACCTCTATTGGGAACCCAACCCCGAGCAGGGCGACGACCTCACGCCCCTCGACGCGCTGCCCACTGTCAAGCTCGACGGCGCCATCACCCGCCACGACTCCGGCTCCGGTTCCGATGCCCGCCTGGGCCTCGAAGTCACTCTGAAAAACTCCAGCCACTCGCTCGCTCTCATGGCGCACCTGCAGCTGCGCCGCAAGAGCACCGGCGACCGCATCCTGCCCGTCTTCTATTCAGACAACTACGTCTCGCTCGCGCCCGGCGAAAGCCGCACCATCACCCTCTCCGCCGCGCTCGCCGACCTCAAAGGCGATACCCCCCTGGTCGTCCTCGATGGCTGGAACGTCGACATCGATCCCGTCACCAACGCAGACTCTGCCCTCGCCCTCAACGTCGACGCGCAGGTCAGCCACTGGCCTGCCACCGGACTGCCCATGATCAACGCAGGCCTCGAGCCAGCGGCAAACAGCAATCAGTGAGAAAGCCGACAGCGAGGCGTCGGTGCCCCATTCAAGCCATCTGTTGGCTTGAGTGGGGCACGGAAGCAACTGATCACAGACCGCTGACCCCAAAAACTCTAAACTTTCTACCCCGGTCTTCTCAGAACAGCGTCTGCTTCGCCACCGGCTCCAGCAGCTTTGCCGAATTGTTCTTCACGTTCCCCACCGCTGCATCCACTCGCCACGCATGCATCATCCCCGACTCGTACGGCCGCAGCAAATCCACCGGCGGCCGGCCCGCATCAACTCGCCGCAGCCACCGCTCGTAGTCGCGCGGCATCAGGATCGCCGGCATCCGATCGTGCATTGGCGAAGTCAGCTCATTCGCCTCGGTCGTGATGATCGCGAAGCTCTCCAGCACCGTCTTGTGATCCCCACTCTTCCACCGATCCCACAATCCCGCAAACGCCAGCGGCGCGTCCCCCTGCAGCGCAATCGCCCACGGCTGCTTTGTCTTCGCGCTGAATTTCTGCCACTCGTAAAATCCATCCGCCGGAACCAGGCACCGCCGCCGCTCCAGCGGCTCCCGCCAGATCGGCTTCTTCAACAGGCTCTCCGCCTTGGCGTTGATCGTGCTCACGCCCAGCTTCTTCGGATCCTCGGCCCAGTAGGGAATCAGTCCCCAGTACATCGCCCGAATCACCCTCTCGCCGCTGTCGCGATCCTCCACGATCACCGGCTGAAAGGTCGTCGGCGCAACGTTGTAATCCGGCAGAATCTCAAACGAAGGCGGCACGCCGACCCTGAACGCCTCGGCGATGCGCTGCTTATCCGACCGCCGATAGTATCGTCCGCACATAGAAAGAAAGAGAACAGGATGCTGAAAGAAAAGAAGGCAGGACCCCGAAGAGTTCCTGCCCTCATTCTCTCCCGACGCCTATCCAACCGTCAGCGTGAACGTCGCCGTCTGGCTTTCCGTTCCAGAGGTCCCCGTGATCGTGACGGTGTAGTTCTGCGGTGTCGACCCACCTCCGCCACCACCGCCGCCTCCCCCACCGCCACCACCGCCTCCTCCACTGCTGCCGCCGCACCCGACCGCGATCCCGGCGATCAGCAGCAGCACCACCAGCAGCGGCATCATGCGCATCCACGGGACATTCTTTCTGCGTCCGAAGACCCACAGCGCCCCCGCTGCCAGCACCGCTACCGTCGCCACGCCGCCAGACCCCGACCCAGGCCGCCACGGCATGGTCAGCGCCCCGGACGCCGACGTCGTCGCAATCGTCAGCGTGGTCGTCGCAGCCGCGGTCCCATTGGGCGTGACCGTCGTCGGGCTAAAGCTGCACGACCCGCCTGTTGGCAGTCCCGTGCAGGCAAAGCTCACCGCCGAGTTGAACCCGTCCGCCGGCGTCACCGTGATCGTCGTCGTTGTCGAACTACCCGCCGTCACCGTGGCGCTCGTTGGCGATGCGCTCAGTGTGAACGATGGCGGCGCCGCGTTCACCGTTACCGTCACCGCATTGGACGTCGACCCGGAGAAATTCGAGTCCCCTCCATACACCGCCGTGATCGCGTTCGCTCCTAAGGCAAGGGCGGTTGTCTGAACGCTGGCGATGCCGCTGTTCAAAGTCGCCGTTGCCAGCGTTGCCGTCCCATTCATGAAGGTCACGCTTCCCGTTGGTGTGCCGCTGCCGCTCGCTGGCGTCACCGTGTCGGTAAGCGTCACATCGGTTCCCACCGTCACCGTCGTTGCGGACGCGCTCAGCACGCTGGTGGTAGCCGTCAGGCTGCCCTGTGTCACCGTAATGGTCACCGCTGCCGATGTGCTTCCCGCAAACGTCGAGGTCGCCGCATAACTGGCCGTGATGCTGTGCGTGCCCACACTCAACGCGTTGCTCGAATACATGGCAATGCCCGAGGAGTTCAGCGCCGTGGTTCCCAGAGCCGTCGTGCCGTCATAGAACGTCACGCTCCCCGACGGGGTAGACGCAGCCGTTACTGTAGCCGTCAGTGTTACATTTGCCCCGGAAACGACGTTCGTGCCCGACGCTGTTACCGTAGTTGTGGTTGGGATCAGCGTGCTCGTCCCGCCCCCGTTGATCAGCACCGCCGATCCGGCCACCAGAGCCGGCAAACCGCTCCCGGTCCCGCTGAAATTCGCGGCCACCGCAGGCCCGGCGATCTCCAGGTCGATTCCCTCCGCAGGTTCTGTCACTCCGCTGCTCGAACTGAAGGTTTGCACCGTTCCTTCGCCGGTGCCCAAAAAGATTCCCGTATCGACCGGCGGATCGTAGCCGGTAACGGCGATATCCTGCTTGCCATCGCCGTTGAAATCCGCAACCGCCACTCCAAACCCGAAGCTGCTGACGTCCCCAAAGTCCACGATGGTCGGCGTCTGGAAAGTCCCGTCGCCATTCCCCAGCGAAATCGCCAGTTCCGACTGTGAGCCGCTGCCGGTTGTCCCTAAGGTGATGAGGTCTGGCTTGCCGTCCCCGTTCATGTCCGCCAGTACAATCTGTCCGGGGCCTGCTCCGTAGGTTGGCTGATTCAGGTTGTCCGCGACCGGCGGCATGCTCGCAGTCCCGAAAGTTCCATCGCCGTTGCCCAGATACAATTCCAGCTGGTTGACCGCCGTGCCGTTGCTCACGCTCTCGAGCAGCGCGAAAATATCCGGAACACCGCTGGCTCGGGTCGCCGCCACCTGCACCACTTGCGGAGGAGCCGCCGGCGGCGTCGCTCCCGAATAGGTCTGGATGGTTTGGGGCGCCTTGAAGGTTCCATCGCCGTTGCTGAGCTGAACGGCGATGCCCTGAACCGAGGTGTTCAGGGCATAGTCGACCGCGGAGTAGTCATAGATGAGATCCGCCTTGCCGTCGCCATTGACGTCGGCAACGAAGAGATTGCTCAGGGTCAGGTTGTCGTCGAAATCGCCGGCAGGAGCACCCGTGGGAAGAAACGCAGGCGGGGCAATGAAGACCGGCGCATTGAAGCTGCCGTTGCCGTTCCCCGTGGCCAGGAAATAGCCCGCCAGGGTTCCGGGGCCGTAAAAATTCTGCGCGATATAGACCAGATCTTGGTCGCCGTTCCCCCGCGTGTCTCCGAGCCCGAAGGAATTGGGGCCGGGAACGTTGTACGAGGTTCCCTGAATCGTGATCGGAGAGGCCGTCAGCGTTGGCCCGGTCGTGAAGCTGCCGTTGCTGCTTCCCAGATAACTCGTAAACGAGACGCTGCTCGACGTCACATTCACCCCAACGCCGTCCGGAATGCCGTCGCCGTTCAGATCCGCCAGATTCGCCCCCGTATAGACAAACGGGAGTTCCGGCGCTCCCTGGAATGTGCCATTCCCATTACCCATGAGCGCGTAGCCCTGGCTGAACTCGAACTGATCGCCGCCAAACATGCCTGCGCCGGCCACACCGCTGTAGAGGTCCGGATTCCCGTCGCCGTCCAGATCGGTCGCCGTCAGATACCCGGTATTGTCGATCGCCGCATAACCGCCCGCCGGATTGAACGTACCGTCGCCGTTGCCCAGATAAATCTCGATCGATTCGCCATTGTCGACGGCCAGATCGATCTTCCCACCCGTAACAAAACCGGCGGCCACCACATTGGGTCCGAACTCCGAAGTGGCGGTTGGGGTCGGAAAAGCCACAGTCGACAGCTGTGTGAAAGTGCCATTCCCGTCGCCCAGCAGCACGATTCCGCCCGATGTCACCACATCCTTCGTGCCGTTTCCACGCAGATCGGCGGAGATGAACCCAAAATAAGGAGCGGTCCCGGTAGAAGCTTTGAAACTGGCAGGAGGTGTAACCTGCACCGACTGCGCCGCAGCAAAGGTGCCATTGCCGCTGCCCTGCAGATACGAGAGGGAGTAGGTCGTCGTCCCCGTCGCGAACGACGAGCTCGACGCAACGATGTCCAGTTTCCCATCGTTGTTGAAATCGTCGATCACCGCGCTTTGCACCTCCTGTCCAGGCAGGGTGTAGTTTGTCGGACTCCCAAAACCCCCATCGCCATTGGCGTCGCCGAGCAACACCGATATTGTTCCCGCCCCTGTAGCAGTGATCGAATCGCTCAAAACAATAAGATCGGGATTCCCATCGCCATTGACATCCGCCGCCACCATCGCCAGCGGATTGGGAACCGCCGTAATCAGGTCGGAAGAGACCACCGCATCCGTCGATGCGTTCGTCACCAGCGTCTCGACCTCGTTGTTCCCCGTCGTTCCATCATAAAAAGCATCGGCGTATACCTTGAATCCGCCCGTGGTCAGGCCGACGTACAACACCTTCCGCGCGGTGAGCCCCGTTACCGGATCGCCGCATCCGGCCGGCCACTTCCCGCCCGTCGTCTTGAGTTGCGCTGCGTTGTGCAGGATCTGGTCGTAGTTCGGAGTCTCCGCCCCGTCAATCGTGTACGTGAAACTCGGCAGACTCACGGCGTAGCTCACCGACCCCATCGTCAGCGAGCAGGTCGATGTCCGCTTCATGCCCATCAGATCGCCCGACAGGCCGTTGATCGACGTCAGGTTGCCAAAAAAACTCGCCAGAGGAGCGTTCGGCGTTCCCGAAGCCGCTACCGCCGCCGCCAGCATCCGCCGCGTGATTTCCGCCATCGACAAATCGCGGAACATCGGGTGCTTCTCTGCCTGCCATTCCCGCAGGATCGCCAAACGCTGCGCCTTCGTGAACCTCGGATAACGTTGCGACACCGCCAGCAGATTGGCCCTCTGCGCCAGCGTCGAGTGCCGTTTGACGGAGCCGAACCACAGCACAACCGCAATGGCAACTGCCACGCAGAGCAGAGGGGCGACGAACCAACGACCCTTCATAGGCACCTGTCCGTCCCGGCGCCCAGCGGTTGCGCGAGGATCGACTCGAAAAGTGGTTTTCGCGGGGGAAGGGAATCGACGGCTTCGGCCAGACGTGCGTGCCGAAATACCGCCGAGTTCGCCCATTCTAGGAACGTTCCGGATGCTGAGTCAAGCCCGTTTCCGTCACCGTTACCCACGGTTCAAAATCGCTGGCCGTCGTACTATGAAAGTAACCATCACCCTCGCGCGGAGGGATGTGTGAGCGGTTGAAACAGGCGGTCTTGAAAACCGCTGTGCCCGCAAGGGTACCGGGGGTTCGAATCCCTCTCCCTCCGCCATGAACCCTTCCTGCCTTTCGCATTCCGATTCGCGACGGACAGGGCATCGACCTCTCTATGCTCACTTAACGACGATCCTCCGGAAACGTAAAATGACCTGGATTCTGCCGGTGAGCGCGTGACGAAAATCAGGAAGGTCGTCATCACCGAATTCGGCGACGAGAGCAAACTCACGATTGTCGAGAGCGATCTGCCCGATCCCGGCCCCGGCGAAGTCCAGATCGCCGTCGACTACTCCATCGTCGCCGGTGCCGACGTGAACATGCGGCGTGGCACGTATCCCTTCCAGAGGAAGCCGCCGCTCACGCCCGGCTACAGCATTATCGGCAAGGTGCGCCTCCACGGATCAGGCTGCACCAGGTTCAGCCCCGGCGATCGTGTCGCGTGTCTCACGAAATACGAAGGACAGGCGGAACTCATCAACCTTCCTGAGCGATTTCTGGTGCGTGTAACCGAAGGGGTCGATCCGAAAGCCGCGGTGGCGCTGGTGCTCGACTGGGTCACTGCTTACGAAATGCTGCACCATACCGCGAAGGTGCGGGCAGGCCAGAGAATTTTTGTTCATGGCCTGAGTGGTGCGGTGGGCGGCGCTCTGCTGATCCTGGCGAAGATCGAGGGGGTGGAAGTCCTCGGGACAGCGGCGGCGAACAAGCATGAGCAACTACGCCAACTGGGAGCTACGCCCTTCGATTACAAAAACAAAAAGTGGATCGGTGAGGTGCAGGGACTCGGCGGTGTCGACGTCGTCTTCGATCCGCTGGGATACCAAAGCTTTGACGAGTCATGGGCGATTCTTCGCAGGGGCGGCCTCGTAGTGGGTTATGGCATGAACCTGCCAGGGCTCAGTGGAACGCGGCGACACATCATGTTTCCCTCGATTCTCAGGCTGCTGGGGAGAAACCTGCTGTTTTGGACCGGGAAGCGAGCGAAGTTCTTTAGCCTGACGCGCACCTCGAAGAACTACATGCCGGATCTGGAGCTCCTGCTCAGCTGGCTGGCTGCAGGAAAGATCTCCGTGCCGATCAAGGCCGTGTTCAAGCTGGATCAGATCAGGGAAGCGCACCGGGAATATGCGAGCAGTGCCGGACGGGGTTCGATCATCCTCGATATTGGCGGGTAGTTTTTCGGTTTATGCGATTTCCACGTGGCGGGTTTCCGGTCCGGATAAGGCCCCGATGAAGAGGCACAGCCCGCCGAGCGCGAAGAGCGCCACCTCGGTATACGCGTAGGGCATGCCGAGGGCTTTCAGTCCCAACATATAGAAGGATGTGAAGGCGGGGATGATGGTCGCCGCGCTGTAACCGATGCCGTAGCCGCAGGCGCGGACGCTGGTGGCGAAGCGCTCGTTGATATAGGCCGTGACGAGTGCCCAGACCGGCGTAGCGCAAAGATTGATCAGCGTCACGAGCACAACCAGCTCGATCGGATTTCTGTACCCCGAGCGCACGAGAACGTAATACAGCACAGGCCCAACCGTACATCCTGCGACGCCAATCAGCACCAGGACGGTGCGTCGTCCGATGCGTTGTCCAAGCATGCCGACAGGAACCAGGAGGAACATCATGATCAGGTTCTCGACGAGCTGCGCATTGGTGACGAGAATGCTGTCGACATGGCGCACAGTGAGCAGAACCCCGGGCAGAACCGAAGTAACGGTGTTGAGCGTGAACCATGCGCCGCTCACCACCAGAAAAACCTGCGCCAGCACGCGCAGATGCTCGCGGCGGAAAAGCTCGCGCAGCGGTGAGCGCACCTTTTCTGCACGCGCCCACACTCGGCTCTCCGGCACATGACGCATGGCATAGAAGAAGACGCCGGCGGCGAGGAGCGCGCCGATGACGAACGGGATCCGCCAGCCCCAGACAGCGTAGGGAGAATGCGCCGAACCTGCGGGAATGAAACGCAGCAGACCCGTGGTGAGAAGAGACATCGCCGCCATCGAGATAGGAAAGCCGGTGTGGATAAACGCGGACCAGATGCCGCGTTTTTCTTTGGGCGCGTATTCCATAGCCAGAGGATTGGCGCCGGTGTATTCGCCGCCCAGAAACACTCCGTCGATGAAGCGCAGGATGGTGAGCAATACGACGCCGGTGATCCCCCAGGTTGCGTAACCGGGAAGAAAGGCAATCAGGAGGGTAACGATGGCGAAGCCGGCCATAGAGATGAGGGTCACGCGGCGGCGCCCGATTTTGTCGCTGTAATGGCCGAAGAGGGCTGCGCCGATGGGCCGGCCAACCAGAGAGAGTGCGAACACGGCATAGAAGAGCGTGGACTGCAGTGCGGGGCTGAGCGAGGGCGGCTGGAAGTAGTCCATCGCCGGTCCGAGGGCGATGATCGGCAGGTAGGCATCGAACATGTCGACGAAGAAACCAACGAACGCGGCGCGGAGGGCGCGTTTGCCCGCAAGCTGGATGACGACAGCCGAATGCGCGTCGGATTGGGAAGCTCCGCTAAGGGCGAATGCGGGTTCGGCCATGGGGAACGTCGGTTCTGGCTAATTACGAAGGTTTTGGGAACTGCCCATCGGGTGAAGGGATTATAGGGCCGGGGTGGTAGATTTGGGTCGAAAGTCTCTGTGGCCTTCGCCCACTCAAGCCAGCGGAAGCTTGATCAGGACACTTGTTTTTTTTTGACGTACCGTTCACGCGTTGCCCATGGAACGGTCGGATGGTTTGGGACGTCAGCCGGCCGGATGGTCACCGTGTCTGCTGAAGAAAGAGGTGGACCATGAGCGCTCCCGCGCTCTCCGCAGTAAACCCTGAAAAATCCCTGAAAAGCCAGCGAACGGCAGCCACGGTGGATGGCATCGCCCTTTCATTTCTCGACAATTTGTTTTTCGTGCAGGGAAGGTCGCGCGATCGCGCCACCGTGAACGACCTGTACATGGCCCTGGCACACACAGTGCGGGATCGGCTGATCGAGCGCTGGATCCAGACGGTGCTGAACTACCGCGCGCAGGATGTGCGCGTCGTCTGCTATTTGTCGGCGGAATTTCTCACCGGGCCGCACCTGGCGAATAACCTCATCAACCTGGGGATGTACGACGAGACCGAGGAGGCGATGCGCAAGCTGGGGCTGGACCTCGACACACTGATCGAACAGGAAGAAGAGCCCGGTCTCGGCAATGGCGGACTGGGCCGGTTGGCCTCGTGTTTCATGGACTCGCTGGCGACCCTCGATATTCCCGCGATCGGCTATGGGATTCGCTACGAGTACGGCATCTTCGACCAGGAGATTCGCGACGGCTGGCAGGTGGAGGCTACCGATAAGTGGCTGCGGCTGGGCGATCCGTGGGCGCTCTCGCGGCCCGAGGATGCCTTCGAAGTGAAGATGGGCGGGCACACCGAATCGTATGCCGACGCGAACGGGCAGTTCCGGGTTCGCTGGGGTTCCGGAGAAGGTGGTACGCGGCATCCCTAACGACACGCCGATCCTGGGATACCGCACGAACACCGCGAATACGATGCGGCTGTGGTCGGCGGAGGCGGTGGAGTCGTTCGACTTTGAGACGTTCAACACCGGCGATTTTTTCGGCGCTGTGGCCGACAAGGTGTCATCGGAGAATATTTCGAAGATTCTCTACCCCAACGACGAGGAGATTCAGGGCAAGCAACTGCGGCTGGCGCAGCAGTTCTTCTTTGTCTCATGTTCACTGCAGCACATCCTGCAGATCCAGAAGAACGCCAACCGGCCGCTCGCCGACCTGTATCGCAGCTTTGCCATTCAGATGAACGACACGCATCCGTCGATCGCGGTGGCGGAACTCATGCGGCTGCTGGTGGACGAAAACGCGATGGAGTGGGAGACCGCCTGGAATGTGACGACGCGGACCATGTCGTACACCAACCACACGCTGATGCCGGAGGCGCTGGAGCGCTGGCCGCTCAAGTTGTTTGGGGCGCTGCTGCCGCGGCATCTGGAGATCATCGACGAGATCAATCGACGGCATCTGGATGAGGTGCGGGCAAAATTTCCCGGCGATGAAGAGCGCGTGCGGCGGCTTTCGCTGATCGACGAGGGCGGTGAACGCTATGTGCGCATGGCGAGTCTGGCCGCACTGGGTAGCCATGCCATCAACGGAGTCGCCGAGTTGCATACGGAATTGCTGAAGACGCAGGTGCTGCGCGATTTCTACGAGCTCACGCCGGACAAGTTCAACAACAAGACCAACGGTGTCACGCCGCGGCGCTGGATGGTGCTGGCGAACCCGCGTCTGGCAAAGTTGCTGAGCACACGGCTGGGCCAGGGCTGGATCCACGACCTCGAAAAACTGCGCCGGCTCGAGTCGATGATCGATGATCCGGAACTCGGGCAGGAGTGGCGCACGATCAAACACCATAACAAAGAGCGGCTGGCCGCATACGTTCACTCCAGCCTGGGCATCGCGATCGATCCGGAGTCGATGTTCGATGTGCTGGTGAAACGCCTCCACGAATACAAGCGCCAGCATCTCCAGGTGCTGCATATCCTGACGCTGTATAAGCGCATCCAGCACAACCCTGACGCCGATATTCAGCCCCGGACGTTTCTTTTCGGCGGCAAGGCCGCGCCCGGCTACCGGATGGCGAAGCTCATCATCAAGCTGATCCACTCGGTGGCGGCGGTCGTGCATGGCGATCCGCGGGTGCGCGACCGGCTGCGCATCGTTTTTCTGCCGAATTACAACGTCAAGCTGGGGCACCGGGTGTATCCAGCCGCCGATCTTTCGGAGCAGATTTCGCTGGCCGGCAAGGAAGCGTCCGGAACCGGCAATATGAAGTTCGCGATGAACGGCGCGCTGACCATCGGCACGCTGGACGGAGCGAATATCGAGATTCGCGAGGAAGTGGGCGCGGACAACTTCTTCCTGTTCGGGTTGACGGCGCAGGAAGTGGAGCAAAAGAAGACCGAGGGTTACGTTCCGCGCGAGTACTACGAGGCGAATCCGCAGCTTCGAGAGGTTTTGGATTCTCTTTCCGCAGGTGAGTTCTCCCACGGTGATCGAACGCTGTTTCGGCCCCTCGTCGATTCCTTGCTGAATCGCGACGAGTACATGCTGCTGGCCGATTATCAGTCGTACCTCGAATGCCAGGATCGCGTAGATGCGGTGTGGCGCGACCGCGACCGCTGGACACGGATGTCGATGCTCAACGTCGCGCGCATTGGGAAATTTTCGTCTGACCGAGCAATTCGCGACTATTGCGCGGACATCTGGAAGACCTGGCCGGTCAAGATCGAGCTTTAAAACTACTTGCTCCCTGCTCCGAACGGCGTGTTCCAGCGATAGATGAGCTCGACGTAGCCCAGTTGAATGTTCTTGTCGGTGGGATAGATTGCGCCCACAACGCTCTTGCCCCATCCATAACCGTAGTAAGCGTTGAAAGCGATGTTTTTGGTGGCCTGCCAGTCGGAGCTGATGTCGGCGACCGAAGCAAACGAAGTGTGGCCGTTGGCCGGGCGCCCCGTGAATCCGAAAACCTTGTTGTCAAACGCGCCACCGCCCGAATACCACAGGTCCTTGCCGGAGGTGAGATCGAGCCAGTGCAGATCGCTGCGCAGCTCCCAGGTCTTATAGGGCTTGTCGACGAACTGCACGAAGGAGTCGGTCGAGTTCATGGCGTTGTAGAAGGGCAGGCGGGCATAGACGCGCGGCGTGGGCAGCACCTGGAAGAAGGTGTTGTTTTTCATGTCGGCATTGTTGTTGTCGCCGGTAGCGCGCCACCATCCTCCGCGGAACCACGGCGCAGTGGGAACTTTGGTGAAACGGTAGCCGCCTTCCAGCGCCGCAGCGCCGGCGCTCTGTGTTAACTCGCCCCAGTTACCGTCCTGGAGCGCGCCCCAGAAGACGAAGTCGAAAGTGCCGGGACCGGCGGGCGCGGTAGCGACGAGGTCGCCTCCGTAAGTGCCAAGGCGAATATTCTTGTGGTCGGCCTGGCGGACCGCGAGAGGACGGTTGTCGGTTTTGGCGATGCCGGTGCGGCCGTCGTGATAGCCGATGCCGAAGGCGCGCGCGATCACATGACCGTGAGCGCCCCTCGTGGTGAAGGCGAGGTACTGCATGTCGACGTTGAGCTCGGGGTTGCCATTCATGTTGAAGACGCCCTGATCGGCGCGGGCGGCCATGGCGGTGACGTCCCAGGAGCCGGAGCCGTAGTGGGCGTCGATGCCGTCGAAGCTGCGCAGGGCATTGCTGAATCCGAAGTTGCCCACAAGACGCTGCTGAATGCGGTTGTTCTGCAGCCAGAGCATGGTCGAGTCTTTCGGATGAGTCTCGACACCTTCGAAGAACTCGAAGCGGCCGAGGCGAATGTTTTTGTCGCCCTCACCGTTGTAGCGGATGAACCCCTGCTTGAAGAACGCGGCGACGGGCTCGGTGTTGTTGCCATTGGCCGCGTAATACGTGCCGCCGATGCCAAGCTGGCCCTGGGCGGAGATGGGCGAGACGGAGTCGCTGGGGACGCCGCCGACCCAGGTCTGTGCAAGCTCGGCCTGCCAGTCCCAATGATTGACCCGCTGCGCGACGCTGATTCGCAGCAGGGACTGCAGGTAGGAGTAGGTGTCGGAGTAGGGCGGCGCGGCGAACCACTGCCAGTTATCGTTGCGGGCGCGCTCGTAGATGGAGAAAGTGATCGGGCGCGCGGCGGGCGTGGAGTCTGAGGCAGGCGCCGCGGAGGCAGCCGGGTTGGAGGCGGCGATAAGGGTTTGTGCCCATGTTGCGGAGGCGAGGGAAAGAAAGCAGAAAAGGCCTGCGGAGGCTTTGAACATAGGTCCCGCCAAGGATGCCGGATGCGGTCCACGTCGAACAACCAACTTTGGATGGATTTCTGGCTGGAACTAAAAGCTGGCGCCGCCGGTATTGGGCTGGTTGCTGATCACTTCTTTGCCGCCGCTGCGCCCGATCACGTAGGCGTTGCCGGGGAGGGCGGGGAGGGTTTGTGGGGTGGTCCAGAGCCAGACGCGCGCGGGTCCCTGCCAGATTTCGCAGAGCGCGGCAGGGCTGATCGAGTAAGTCGGCGTGGACGGCGGGCTGATGGTCAGCGTCGCCGTGACCTCCGTTTTCGTCTGGACCGTTTGCGCGCACGGCGTGGGGGCGGCCGATGCTGCGGACGCGGGCGTGACGAGCAGAGCCGGGCGTTCGAGATAGAAGACAAACGAGGAGGCGCTGTCGAGCGGGCCATGGACGATGATGAGATCGCCGGGGCGAACTTCGGGCTTGATTGCGTTGGCGAGGATCGCGGAGGAAAGGACTGGCGAGAAGGTGTTGAGCGCCAGATGCGCAGCGATGAGGATAGCGACGATCATGCCGGCGAGAAAGCAGTTCGCCATGCGGGCGTTGTCGCGCAGGCGGTAAAAGAGGCAGGCCGAGACGCCGACGATGAGGGCGAGGAGGGTGATCCAGAGCGGAACTTTGAAGAAGCCCATGCCGGCGCGAGTGAGGTCGAGGAAGTTGCCGAAGAAGACGGCGTGATGGCTGGGGTTGGGACGGAGCAGCGTGGCGATGTCGACGCCAGGCGCCGGCAGGGGCGCAACGATGAGGTAGTACGCGACGACGGCGGCGAAAGCCATCCCGATGACGAAGAGGATCCACGCGGTGATGCGTCCCTGGTGGTGCGGGAGAGATTCATCTTCGGCGAGCCAGCCGCCGGCAAGGATGGCCATCGGCGGCAGCGCGGTCAGAAGATTGAATTCCTGGCGTGCGGTGAAGCTGAAGAAGGTGAGGACCACGAGGATCCAGAGAACGCAGAAGAGGCGGGCCTGGCCGCGACGATCCGGATCGGGGGAAGCGCCGATGCGAAGCGCGCGGATGGAGAAGGTGCACCAGGGAATGGCAAAGAGCAGCAGCAGAGGCCAGAAGATCAGGAGCGGGACCCGTCCCCCGGAGAGCGGCGGCATGAGGTTAGCGAGGTCGGCGTGGCGCGACTCCATACGCACAGCAATGTGCCAGGGCAGAACCAGCGCAAGAAAAAGGAGGATGCCGGCGACGGGATGCCAGCGCAACAGGTGGCGGAGGTTGCGCGTGCAGGCGAGATAAAGAAAAGCGATGAGGACGGGGAGGACGACTCCGGCGAGTCCCTGGGCCAGGACACCGAGAGCGCAGGAGGCGGCGAACCCGAGCGCGGATTCGAGGCGGCGCTTTTCCTGGGTCAGCGAGCGCCAGAAGAAGTTGAGGGCGAGGGTGACGAAGAGGCATAGGAAGACGTCGCGGATGAGGAGATGGCCGAAGACGAAGACGCCATACGAGGTGATGAGCGCGAGGGCGGCATAGAAGGCGGCGGCTTGCGAGTGGAAGATGCGGCGGCCGAGGGAGAAGGTGGCAATGAAAAGCGCGAGGGTGGCGAGAACGACAGGAATACGCGCTGCCCAGTCGGAAACGTCGAAGATGCCGAAGCTGACGGCGACAGTCCAGTAAAGGAGCGGCGCATGGTGAGGGTAGCGGATGCCGTTGGCGAAGGGAACGATCCAGTGGCCGCCGGTGAGCATCTCGCGGGCGATCTCGGCGGAGAGGGCGTCGGAGCCGTCGAGCAGGGGCGGCTTCACCAGGGAGAACGAGCAGTAGAGGAGCACCCAAAGGCCGAGCAGCGGAAAGATAAAGCGCTTGGCCGTACGAAGGGTGGTCATCGTGTACAGGTTACAGGGTGTAGCGAGCAGGGTACAGAGGAGCAGCGGCCGGCGATCAGCGGTTAACTTTTTGGGGATCAGAAGTCAGCCGCCGAGCTCCTGACCGATCATGGCGGAGGCCCAGCGCAGGGATTCCGCATACATCGCGGCGATGGCTCCTTCGGCAAGGCCGAGACTGTGCTGGATCACTTCGCAACGGTGCCAGTCGCAGGATTCGAGACTGCGGACCAAATCGAGGGCGTTGCTGGCGTTGCTGTTGTCCCCACCCAGAGCGGCTTTCATCGCAGGGGCGATCGGGAGGGTCTGGAGGATGCGCTCCAGCGGCGTTTCCAGCAGCACGTCGAGAAGAGAGAGCAGGCCAAGCAGGTAAAACTGCGCGGGCTCGCCGGAGAGGGATGGCGCGAGCATTTCGCAGAACTGCGCGCGGGAAAGCGCGAGCGAGATGAGCGCGAGGGAGCGGTGCGAAGAGAGCGCGCCCGCCATCGCGACGGTAACCATCTTGCGCACGGCGTCGTCGCCAACCATAAGAAGAGCCTCGCGAATCGTGGAGACAATGCCCGCATGGCCCTGCAGCGCCGAATTCGCGAGCCGGAGGACGCGATAGCAGAGCGAGACATCGGCCGAGATCAGCTTTTCGAGCTTGCGAAGGTCGGTGGGGTCGTGGTGGAGTGCGGCCAGAAGCTTGAGATAGACGAAGTAATTCTGTGGAACGGAGTGCGACGCGAGGAGGACGGGCTGGGAGAAAAAGTATCCCTGAAAGAGAGTGCAGCCTTCGCTGATGGCGATGCGGTACTGGATGTCGGTTTCGACTTTTTCGGCGAGCAGCCGGGCACCCGAACCAGCCGCCATGCGGTAGACCTCCTGGCGCTGGTCGTGGTCGGCCGTCTGAAAATCGATTTTGATGAAGTCGGCAAAGTTCAGGAACGGCGCTCGCGACGATTGGGCAAGAAAGCCGTCGAGGGCGAAGCGATAGCCCTGTTTCTTAAGGGTGAGGCAGCAGTCGATCAGGGCCGGATCCGGCTCAATGTTCTCGAGGATTTCGAGGACGGTGGAACTGCCTGGAAGCAGCGTGACAAGGCCTTCGACCAGTCGCCGGTAAAGTGGTCGGTTTTCTCTGCGCGAAAGAGAAGTTCGTAGCCGAAGAGCCGGCGCTCTGCATCGAGAATCGGCTGGCGGCCAAGGAAGCGGTTGGGCGCGGTGATGGGTCTGTATGCCGTGGGTGGGGGCGCGACGGATGCCGACTGCGGAGAAGAGGCGATGGCGGACATGGGTTCTCGAAGAGTCGCCGGAACCACTGGTTCGGCCGATTCATTAAGTTGATCGGCTGGAACGAGGGTTTCATGAGGTCGGAAAACCCGCGCCTGGAACACATCCCGGGTTCCAGAGTGGCGCGTTCGGTACACTGCAGAAGTCTCGATGGGATCAGGGCGGACGAAGCACCAGCTACGAAAATTTCGGTTCGAACGGCCGCAGAAGATCGCAGCCCTGCTGCTGCTGCTGTTGTTGGGCCAGTGTTGGTGGGTGAGCGCGCGGCAGCCGCTGTCAGATACCGATTATCAGTTCGCGCGCTGTGGACGCGAGATGTGGGAGCGGCCTTCGCCGCTGACCGGCTATTTCACAACCTGCGGCAACATCCACGATGGAACGCTGGCCTGGCGCGCCGCGGGTCTGCCGCTGACGCTGGAGCGGATCGTCGCGGGTCAGGCGCCGACCACCTCGACCTGGGAGATGCGGCACGAGGTCGGCGAGATCAAAATACTGCTGCGTCTGCCCTTCATGCTTGCCGGATTGGCGCTGGGGGCGTGCCTTTGGTGGGTCACACGCAGGCTCTTTGGGGACGAGGGCGGCTATATTGCTCTGGCGCTCTATTGTTTTTCGCCGGCCGTGGTGCGGGCATCAACGGCGCCGAATAACGAGATTCTGGCGGCATTTGGGATCTTTTCGGTCATCTATACCGCGATTGGCGTCGCCCACGCGCTGCAGGGTCCGCGAAAGAAGTGGAGGCCGAGGATCCTGCTGCTGACGCTGGCGTTAGGGTTTACGGCAGCGGCGCATCTGGCTGCGTTCATCGTGGCGCTGCTCTTCACGGTCATTTTTATGGCGTGGGTAGCGGAGGGACGCCGGGCGTACATCCCGACGCTGCTGATTGTGTGGGTATTGGGCGCGTTTTTCCTGCTGTTCGCGTCGTACGCCTTTCATCCGGATGCATTTAGCTACGTCTTTCGCAGCGCGGCGGGGCGGATGTGGCTCTCGCTCGATGCGGCGAAGTGGTTTTTTTCTGACCCCGCGAATGCAGCGTTCACGGTGGCGCTGCTCGGTTCCCTGGTCTTGTACGCCGTGTCACGCCGGTCGCGATATTTCGGAAATACAGCTCCCCTCCTGGTGGGGGCCCCATTGATGCTGCTGGTGACCACAGGGGTGAAATCGGAGCCGTGGCTCTGGGCTCTGCCCTTTTTGATCACATTTGTGGGCGGAGTCTTTGCGGACGCGCTGGAGAGCCGGGCTCGGAAGGCGTTTCTGTGGGCGACTGGGGTGGTGCTTGCCGGGCAGGCAGCACTCTGCGTTGTCAGCCTCTGGGCAATGGGCTGATGTGGCCCCGCAAACCAGAGTTTACAACAAACTCAGGCAGCACTTATCGCCAAGCTCCCTTCTAACACTTCACCACGCCTGCGTGGTCTCCGGGTTGAGTTCTGCCCGGTGAAGGTCCTTCATGAGATCGAGGTAATCCGTGGGAAATCTGATGCGAAGCGCGAGAGTCCGCGTGACTCTCTCCACCCTGTTTCAGGCAGTGCAGGGGGGGCTGGGGGTGAGTGTGACCCCCTCGCACTTTTACTTTCCAGTGCCGAGGCTGAAAGAGTTTGAGAGCAAGAATTGGAGAGCCTGCCGCCCGTGCGCGGGCTTCGACTTCCGCCTCCAGGAACAGATCGAGCGGTTGAACAAGGAATTGCTGCCGTTCGCAAAGGAATGGACGTTCCCCGAAACGGCCAACGGGGACAGTCACAAGTTTCATTTCAACAATGGATTTTTCGAACGAGTGGACGCGGAGGTGGCGTATTCCTTCGTGCGGCAGCGCAAGCCGAAGCGTGTCATCGAGGTCGGGAGCGGCAACACCACACTATTGCTCACCAGCGCCCTGAGAAAGAATGCGGAGGAGGGAGCGCCCGGAGAGATGATGAGCATCGAGCCCCATCCGGCTCCCTATTTGAAAGATGGTGTTCCCGGGTTGAAGGAACTCATCCCCTTACCGGTGCAGCAGGTTCCGCTCGAGATGTTCCGTTCTCTGGAGGCAGGCGACATCCTCTTCATCGATTCGAGCCATGTCGTTTCGATCGACAGCGATGTCCTCCACGAATGCCTGCGCATCCTGCCGGAACTCGCTCCGGGCGTGCTGATCCACTTCCACGACATCTTCACCCCGCTCGATTACCCGGAGAAGTTCGTGAAGACGAACCTGTGCTTCTGGGGCGAGCAGTACATGCTCGAAGCGTTTCTCTCGTTCAACAGCGCCTTCAGAATTGCCTGGTCTGGCAGCGCGATGCAGCAATTCCGTCCGGAGATTCTGCGGGAAGCATTCCCTGGCTGGGAAGGCAGCTTCACGAGGATGCCTTCGCAACTCAGGGTCTTCGCTCCCACGCTGGACGAGAAGAACGTGTGGCCGTGCAGTCTGTGGATCGAACGGGTTTAGGCAGCGTCGTTAGCTGACCGCGGAAGCAGGCTCTTTCAGCTCGATGGCGGCGGATTCGGCGCGGAGTTCACGGACACGATCGCCGATGGCGTACTTGAGCTTGTCGACGCCCTGGCCGGTGACCGCGGAGATGGCGTAGAAGGGCAGCTTCTTTCGCTTCGCCGTCGTTTCCAGCTTTTTGAGCTTCGCGGGATTGGCAACGTCGGCCTTCGAGGCGACGACAATCATCGGCTTCGTGTCGAGACCGTGGCCGAAGCTCTTCAGTTCTTCCATGATGACTTTGAAGTCTTCGACGGGATCGGGACGGCCGCTCGAGTCCGACACATCGACGAGGTGGACAAGGATCCGGGTGCGCTCGATGTGCCGGAGGAACTGCGTGCCAAGACCAGCGCCGAGATGCGCGCCTTCGATGAGGCCAGGGATATCGGCAACAATATAGCTTTCTTCGTAAGGCGCGTCTCCGATGGTAACGACGCCGAGTTGCGGCTCCAGCGTGGTGAACGGGTAGTCGGCGATTTTGGGGCGGGCGGCGGAGATGCGCGAGATCAGCGTGGATTTGCCTACATTCGGATAGCCGACGAGGCCCACGTCGGCCAGGACACGCAACTCCAAACGGTAATTGCGCTCTTCGCCCGTGCGGCCGAGCTCGTGCTCGCGCGGAGCCTGGTGCGTGGGTGTGGCGAAATGTTGATTCCCGCGTCCGCCGCGGCCACCGCGCGCGATGATAAGGCGCTCGTCGGGGCGAGTGAAGTCGTGGATCAGTTCGCCCGTGTCGGCGTCGAAGAGCATCGCGCCCACCGGCACTTTGAGCACGGTATCTTTGCCGTCGCGGCCGGTGCAGTTGGAGCCCATGCCGTGCTCGCCGCGCTCCCCTTTGTGCTCGGGATTGTAGCGGAAGTAGATGAGGGTGTTGTGGCGCTGGCTGGCTTCGAGGACGACGTTACCGCCGTGTCCGCCGTCGCCGCCGGAGGGCCCGCCGCGGGGAACGAATTTCTCACGGCGAAAGGCCATGCAACCATTACCCCCGTCACCGGCTTTCACCCGAATTTTGGCTTCATCGATAAACATTCGCTGTTACCAGTGTAGCGGTTGAACTACGTTGGATTCACCTGGCAGAAATGCGTTGCGGATCGGCCTGTGGGCCGGTCCTTTTGGTGAGCGAAGTTGCCCCTCCCCCGCCAATGGAAAGCGGCCCCAGTCTCCATCCGGCTCGCCTCTTTCCGGCTCGTCTGTCTCTGGCTCCTGCTTTGGGTTGGGCCCGCGGCGGGCGTTTGTCCCGCCCAGTCCGATACCGGCGGAGCCGTTGCGGGGCGCGTGGTGGGTCCCGATGGACAGGGAGTGGCTCGCGCGCGTGTGCGCATCGAGAACGCGACCACCGGGGAGCACGCGGACAGTATCTGCGATCAGCGCGGAAATTTCAGCTTTTCCGAAGTCACGCCGGGCGCCTACACGCTGCGTGTGCACGCGCAGGGATTGTCAGAGTGGGAAGCCGACAATCTGACCGTGGGGCTGGGAACGGCGGTAAGCCTCAATCCCCGGCTGACGGCAAGCTGGGTTCACCGGACGGTTCTCGTCGATGCACGGGTGGCCGCTGCCCGCCAGGGTCAGGCCGCGGGCGAGGAGGCGGGCTCCGCGCTGGCCGCTGCGCTGCCAAATAACGGACAGAGCGGGGCAGGTCTGGCGGCGCTGTTTTCCGGAGGAACAACGGGGGATGAGGAAAGCCTGAGCTTCCGCGGTCTGAGCCCAACGATGAACAGCGTCGTGGTGGACGGGACCAACGGCAATCTGGCCTTTCGTTCACGAGAGCGCGGGACTGGAAGCGAGGGCGGGAGTAATGGATCCTCGACTCCGCAATCGGCTGTCGGGGCCACGCAGGCGAACGGAAATGCATTCTCCGCGGAGTATGGGCGCACGGCAGGTGGTACCGTCAGCACCGTGACGAAGGGCGGCTCGAACCACATGCACGGGCAGGCGGTTTTCTACGATCGTGGAGCGATCGGACAGGCCATGAACGCGTTCAGCAAGACCATGCTCCAGGAGCCGGCGGGGACGACGGTGACGGCGACAGGTCAGCCGGTGATGTATCTGAACGGGCAGCCCGTCACCTATGTAGAGGTTCCGTATCACGCTCCCGACCGCCGGCAGCAATGGGAGATTGCGGCGGGCGGCCCCATCCGGAGGGACCAGGTATGGTGGTTTTTTGCCTGGGAGCAACATCTGCGCAACGATCCAGCGGTGGCGCGGGCGAATGAGCCGGAAGTCTTTTTTGCCTCGCCGTCGGCGGCCTCGCTGACGACGCTGGAGGCAAGGATCGCGACCAGCACCAATCCCCTGCTGCAGGGATGTCCTTCAGCAGCGGGGGCTGATTCGGGATCGACGGCGCGTGCGGAGTGTGCGTGGACTACGATACTGGAACAACTGAACGGGATGCTGGGAACGGTACCGCGGACGACGCGGCAGACAATTATTTTTCCGAAGATCGACTGGAAGATCGACGCGCGGAATCAGGTGGTGGTGCAGTACAACTCGATGCGACGAACGGGCCTGCATGCGGCCCTCGGCGGAGCGACGGAGACCGATGCGATCGGGAGCTTCGGGAACAGCTCGACGAGCGACGATGCGGCGGTGGGACGGTGGGAATTTTTCGCGACGCCGCGTTTTCTCAGCAGCCTGCGATACCAGTACAGCCGGGATTTACTCTCGCAGACGCCAGGTACCGGGAGCGCCTTCGAGCAGCAGTTTGCGAATAACGACTGGGGATTGGCGCCGCAGGTGTCGATCGATCGGAGCGAAGGGCTGAGCTTCGGAACGCTGTCGAGCGTGAACAAGCGTGAGTATCCGCTGGAGACGCGACAGCAATTCGCCGATGCGGCGACGTGGATCCATGGGAGACAGGCGCTGCGTGTTGGATACGACTACAACTATGTGACGGATGCGATCGACGGGCTGAACGGAGAGAATGGCGAGTATTCCTACGCCAGCCTGGTGGATTTTCTATCGGACATGCTGGCGCCGGACAGCTGCGACGGGACAACGACCGAGACGGGGCCGTATCCGTGCTACTCGCGTTTCCGGCAGACAGTTGGCAGCGCGAACTGGAGCTTCGAGACGGCGGATTACGCCGCATATGTGGCGAATGAGTGGAAGCCGGGCCGCGGGCTCACCCTGACGCTGGGAGCTCGGTACGAATATGAACAGGTGCCTGATACAAATTCGACGCTGGTGAATGCGGCGCTTCCGCAGACCGCGCATTTGCCGCACGATCGTGATGGAGCGGGACCGCGTGCGGGGTTTGCGTGGGATATTTTCGGTAAAGGGCGGACGGTTTTGCGTGGAGGATACGGGATTTTCTACGCGCGCGTGCCGAATGCGACGGTGTTCAGCGCCCTGACATCGACCGGATCGACTGCTTCACCGCGCACCTATTCGTATCGGCCGCTCGATGCCGCGGCGCCGGCCTTTCCGCATGTGTTTGCCAGTAACGAGACACCCTATATCAATCCGAACGCCCCCGATCACAATTCGACGGCGCCGGAGGCGGTGTATTTCGATCCGCGTTTTCGGCACCCGCAGATCAATGAGACGGACTTGTCGCTGGAGCAGGAACTGGGAGTGCGCACAGTGCTGACGCTCACCGGGATGGCCACAGACGGGCACCACCTGACGCAGTTCATCGACACCAATATCGATTTGAACAATGTGGCGACAGTGTTTTACAGCGTCGTAGCGCCGGGCAATGAAGGGAGCATCGGGCCGCTGGGGAAAGCGAGCGGCCAGGTTTCCGGCTACACGAACATGGTCTACCAGCCGCAACCGTTCTACTATCAGCGGCTGAATCCGGCGTACGGCGCAATCACGGACATGGTGAGCGAGACCGACTCCAGCTATCGTGGGGCGGTCGTGCGGGTGACTCGCCGTCTCTCGCGGTCGCTTACAGTGAATGCGGCTTACACCTGGGCGCATGCGATCGACGATAACCAGAACGAGGCGACCTTTGCGGAACGGAACGACGTTTACGATCCAGCGGATCTGCACCTGGAGCACGGGACCTCGAACTACGATGTGCGGCAGCGGGTAGCCGGAGCCGTTTTGGTGCGCGAGCCGTGGCGGCCGCGCGGTCCGGTCGGCATGCTCTTCGGCGGCTACTCGCTCGCTGGCGCAGGAGCATGGCGAACGGGACTTCCCTATTCGATGCGGACGATGGGCGTAGTGCCGACGCCGTCGTGCTCGTATGAAAATTGGCTGAATGCGGGCGGCGCGCCGGGCGACGGCGCGAATTGTCTGCAGGCGGTGACGCAGCCCGATGAGACATTCACCGACAACACGGCCGGCATGGAAGTTCCGATTGCGAGCCTCGGATCGAGCCTGAACGGTTCGGGTGGCGAGGACCTGATTCCGGCGGTCGGGCGGAACACCTATCGCTATCCGGCGACAGTCAATCTCGACCTGCGCTTTACAAAGAGCATTCGTATCAGTGACCGTTGCTCATTCGCCCTGATGGGGGAAGCCTTCAATGCCCTGAACCATCAAAACGTCACCGATATCCAGACCGTCGGGTATCGCGTGACGAACGACAAGACCCACGCAAACATGGCGACGCTGACCTGGCAAAGCGGAGAAAAGCCGGGGACGAAAACAGTGCTGGTGAACGGCACGAGCCAGACGCAATACGTCTTCGATCCGACCGCGGCGTTTGGAGACGTGACCAACGCTAACTCTGGCGCGGTCAACCGCGAGCGGCAGATCCAGGTGGGACTCCGGCTGACTTTCTGACTAATTTGTATCTGTGGCGGATAGTTTTCCACCAGCTTTCCACCGAGTGCCCTGAAATTTGTGCGTGCCGCGCGGCCAAATCCGTGGTGCAATTAACGCGATGTTCATTTAGGAATGACACCCTTGTGGGGCGGGCGCACGTACATTCCCCCACGTGAACACTCATAGGGTCCTGCCGGGCCTTGTGGTAACAAGCAACATCCCTTTTTGAGGCCAGACAAAATGAAAAAGCTCCTTTGCTCCTGCACATTTGCAGTAGCCTGCCTGTTTTTCATTGCTCTCGCATTTGCGCCGATGGTTGAAGCGCAGCAAACCCTTGGAACTATCAACGGCACGGTGACCGATATCTCCGGCGCAGCGATGGCGAGTTGCACCGTGACGGTGGTCAACGAACAAACCGGACTCGCGCGCTCGACGACCACACAAAAAAATGGCTACTGGGAAATTCTGAACCTGCCGGTGGGCACCTATAAGGTAACCGTGACGGAGCCGAATTTCGAAACGGTGAATTATCCGTCGATTGCAGTGCGAGAGGATCGCGCGGCGACGATCAATGCGGCGCTGAAGCCGGGACAGGTCAGCGAATCCGTAACCGTGACCGCGAATCCCCTGATGAACGCGACGGATACGACGAATGGGTACACGCTCGACAAGACGCAGATCATGGAGACGCCGCTGGCCACGGGGAGCTTTACCCAGCTGGCAGTGATGGCGCCAGGCGTCAGCTCGCAGCTGTTGTCGGGAATCGGCACGGATGCGGGGCTGGGCAACCAGCCAATCTGGTCGAACGGGCAGCGTGCGACCAGCAATACGTTCACCATCGACGGCGTCGACGTGACGAACCTGTTCAACGGGCAATCCTCCAGTCAGGATGAGTCGCAGCGCTATCAGTTCAACATCGGCGAAGGCGCGTCGACAGGCGGACAGGCTCAGGACAACATCGCGGTGTATGGATCGAACGGGAACGGACTCGCCTCGCCGCCGCCGGAGTTCATGCAGGAAATCAGCGTCACCACCTCGATGTACGACGCGCAGCAGGGGCAAACCAGCGGCGCGCACGTGGACGTGAACACCAGCAGCGGCTCAAATCTGTTTCATGGCCAGATTTATGGGCAGCGGGGAACGAACTTCCTCAACGCTGATCCGTTTTTCTATAAGCAGGACGTGATGCTGGGCACCCTGCCGGCATCCGACGAGGATCCGCAGCTGCATCGCTGGGTGGCAGGCGGCACGCTGGGCGGGCCGGTCGTCAGGAACAAGCTGTTCTTCTTTCTCGGATACCAGCATCTTTACGATGCGGATCAGACCGGGGCCCTTTCGCAGTGGCAGGTGCCCGCGGGACTGACGAACGATCGCAGCCCAACGGGGATTGCGGCGGCCTGCACGAGCTACAACACCGCGACGGTGGCGGGCGGCGGCAAAGCGACCACCTGCCCCGCGAGCACCAGCTGGAGCCCGGCCGCCGTCGCGCTGCTGAATGCCAAGCTGTCGAACGGCGATTATCTGATTCCATCCGCCGACGCCAACGCAGTCTCGCAGCTCCAGAACAAGCAACCGGACGTCTCACTGCTGAGCACATCGACCTTCAGCGGCGATCAGGGAACAGCGTCGCTCGATTACAACCTGACGGGAACCGACCACCTGTGGACCAAGTATTTCTATCAGCACATGCCGACGGTGAGCCCGTTTGCGTCGAGCAGCAGCGAGGGATTCCCGGAGAAAGAAGACACGGGGGCGCAGGTATTTGCTCTGGGCAACTCGATCGGGCTGGGTCCAAAGATCAACTGGACGCAGCAGATCGGATTCTCGCGACAGAAGGTATACAGCAACTTCGCATCGCCCCTGTCGGCCTCATCGGTGGGCATCAGCGTTCCAGGCAACGACATGCCGGGTGTCGACCTGGTCGATTTCGCGCAGAACAATTCCGACTCCCTCAGCGGAAAGATTGGTCCCTACAACGCTGACAATTTTGTCGATCAGGGTTACTTCGAGAACCGGCTGTCGCCGTCGAGCAATGCAGTCTTCTCGCTCGGTAAGCATACGGTGAGCGTGGGATTCAACTACAACTACAACCAGCTGAACATCCGCAACAATGTGGCGGGCCATGCCGAGCTGGAGACGAAAGGTTTCACCAAGTTCCTGACCGGCAGTCTGTATTCGGGGACGATTCTTGAAGGAAATACCAACCGTTACTACCGGTCCAACGATGCCGGATCGTACGTGATGGATAAGTGGCAGGTCCGCTCCAATGTAAGCATCACAGCGGGCGTCCGGTATGACTTCGACGGACCGTTCAGCGAGAAAAACGGAGACCTGTTCAACTTCGATCCGGCGCTGTACTCGTCGACGCCGAGCGCCATCACCAACACCGGCTTCATTGTCGCGGGGAATAACAAGCAGTTCGGAACCTCGGGCGTGAGCGATTCAACGCTGAAGGGACGGCAGTGGGGAGTTGCGCCGCGGCTTGGCGTGGCATGGTCACCGGGGTACTTCAGCGGCAAAGTGGTGGTCCGAGCCGGGGCCGGAATTTACTACGACCGTGGCGAGTACTTCCAGTATCTGTCGCCGCCGGCGGGCTCCGGAATCAGCGGGCCGTTCGGGGTAACGCAGGAAGCCCCGTTTGCCGCCTACTCGGAAGCTACGGGAAACCTGAGCGCGCCGTTCCCAACTCTCACTCCGCCCACAACGCCGGCGCAGTTGGCCGGGACGATGCCGACCATCGATTCGATCGAGAGCGCCTGTACGGCGGCCAATGTTTATAACGGCACAACGCTGCTGGGCTATAACTGTGGCGACGGAGCACCGAACGGTCCGCTGGTGATCGGGAACTACGGTGTGAACAATGTGCTGCCCTACACCGAAGACTGGATGTTCGACATCCAGTGGCAGCCGCGGAACGACACCGCGATCGACATCGGATATGTCGGCAACCGGGGCAAGCACGCGGTGATTCCGGTGCCCTTCAACGAGCCGGGAATCGCGACGACCGCCCATCCGATCAACGGGCAGATGTACTCCTACGGTCTGCAGGTGTTGAGCAACACGACCGATCTCAATGGCAATCCTTTCCCGATGGCCAACGAACCGTACGACACATTCAGCGGCGGCAACGTGGATTTGCGCGTGCCGTATATCGGATACGATCCGAACTCCACGACGTTCGAGACTGCCGGGATTTCGTCCTACGATGCGCTGCAGGCGCAGATCACCAAACGCATGACGCACGGTGTGCAGGTCGGTGCTTCCTACACCTGGTCGCACACGCTCGACGAGCAGAGCGACGTGGGGCTGTTCTTCACGGGCGACAATCCGGACAATCTGCGTGAATCGTATGCGTCCGCGGATTTCGATCAGACGCACACGCTGAGCTTCAACTACCTGCTGCAGTCGCCGAAGCTGGTGAAGAGCGATAACTGGCTGAAGTATCTGGCGAACGACTGGTCGCTGCTGGGGATCACCACTCTGAACAGCGGTCAGCCCTACAGCATCTACGATTATTCCGGATCGGCGGGCGGGATCTATTTCGGCGGTAACATCGAACTGGCCAACCCGATTGTCCCGATCAAACCGGGGCTGAGCCCGAAGTCGGTGGCGACCGGACACTCGGGCGCCTATACCTACGCGACGCCCAATGGCAACGGTGGCGTTACAGCGAACTATGTGCCGGCGCTGAACGCGGACGACTTCTACATTCCACTGATTAATCCGGGAGACACCGGTGTGCCGCCCTGCGACACGACCACGGCGGGAGGCAACGCGGGTCCAGGGGGAGGCCCGCTGTGCGACGTCTACGAGACAAACTTTGTCTCGGGGCAGCGCAACATCTTTCGCCAGAGTTTCCAGAAGCAGGCCAATATGGCTCTGCAGAAGGACATCCATCTCAGGGAGAGATACGACCTTTACTATCAGTTCGAGGTTTTCAACGTGACCAACACCCCAAGCTTCGACGTTCCGACGAACAACATCACGCTCAACCCGGACTTCGATGAACTGGGCGCAAACGGCAACGGTCATCAGGTGCAGCCGAGCCAGAGCAGCACAGTGACGACTCCGTCATCGCCCGGGGGGACGGCGACCTGCCAGGGTTCTTCGCCCAACTGCGCCTATGAGCTGTATACGGTTCCGGGAGCGGCAAGTAATAAACTCGGAGTGGTTACCAATGCGATCGGGAGCCAGCGGCTGGTGGAAATGTCGCTGCATCTGACGTTTTGAAACAGGACGCAAAACGCATGAAGGGCCAGCCACAACGCTGGCCCTCTTCTTTTGTCACAGTAACGGTGCTTTTTGCGGCCTTTTCCACAATATAATTTTTGTGTCGCCGGAAAACCGTGCTGTAATCACAGCTTAATCAAACTGTGGGACGCTGAAAATCGCTGTTCCAGGTGAAATCCAGGGCACGTTACAAATCGAAGCAGCGATGGGCGCCGAGTGCCCCGTCGGCTATGGTTTGGACCGCGGCACACGCTTACGAGTCGGGCGCGAGAGCATGACTTTTGCGAAACCGTGCACCGAGGCATGAAGACAATTTGAGGAGGCTTGATATGCGCAGTATTTGTTACAAATTCCTGTCCCTTGCGGGGCTGATTGCGATTCTGACCACGGTTCTCAGCTTTGCCGCCAACCAGGCAGCGGCACAATCGACGACGGAAGGCGCCGTTGCGGGAACTGTGTTTGATACATCGGGCGCCGTGATCCCTGGCGCCGCCGTGACAATTCGCAACGTTGGCACGAACGAGACGATCAACCTCACTACCGACGGAAGCGGATACTTCAAGGCTCCGCTGGTTCCCGCCGGCACCTATACGGTCACGGTCGCGGCTTCAGGATTTGGAAACTACACCGCGGAGAGCGTGGCGGTCACGGTCGGATCGCTGACCGAACTGCAGCCCGTGATGAAGACGGGCACCGCGGCGCAAATGGTCACGGTCACGGGCGACGCTCCCGTTCTGAAGCTGGAATCGCCGGAAATCTCCGAGACTCTGACGTCGAAAGAAATTCTCGATCTGCCTCTGAACGGCGGGCGCTGGTCGGATCTCGCCCTGCTGACTCCTGGCGCGGTTTCCGACGGAAACGGATTCGGCCTGATCGTGTTTCGCGGCATCAGTCCGCTGCTGAATAACGTGGAAATCGACGGCGCGGACGACAACCAGGCCTTCTTTTCAGAAGAGCGTGGCCGCACCCGGGAGGGCTATTCGACTTCGCAGATTGGGATCGCCGAGTTTCAGGTGAACACAGGCATCTACTCGGCAGAATACGGGCGCGCTGCGGGTGGCGTAATCAACTCCATTACGAAAAGCGGAACCAACGAGATCCACGGCCAGGCGTATTTCTTCGATCGCGACAACGCCTGGGGTGCGATCAATCCCTTCACAACGTTAACCACGGTGACGGAACCGGCGGCAGGCGGAGCGCCGAATATCGTGACCGGCGTGCCCTTCCGGCCGGTCGACTGGCGCAAACGCTGGGGATTCGGAGCCGGCGGCCCGCTGGTCAGGGACAAGCTGTTCTGGTTCTACGCATACGACCAGTACCGCCGCAACTTCCCAGGTGTAGCCAAGCCGGCCACGCCGAGCGCGTTCTTCAACCAGTATGCGGACCTTGCTCTGCCCAGCGGGGCGACTTGCACGGCAACGGCAACCAAAGCGGCGTTCACGGGCACGGGACAGGCCGGAGACGCGAATGCATGCGCTCTGGCTTATCGCGTGTTCGGAGGCAGCTACCCAACCGCCGCAGCGCATTATGACCAGCTGCTGTTCGGCAAGGCCGTTTCCTCGATTACCGGGCTGACCGGTCCGGGACTGCTGGATGACGTCGGCCTGACACCGCGCACGGGCGACGAAGTGCTCAATACGCCGAAGCTGGACTGGCAGATCAACGATAAGGAGCACGTCAGCTTCCTGTATCACCGGCTGCGCTGGGATTCACCGGGCGGCGTGCAGACCCAGACTTCGAACAACTACGCGATCGATACATTCGGCACCGACTTCGTGAAACTGGATTACGGCATGGCGAAGCTGGATAGCCTGTTCTCGCCAAGCTTCTCCAACGAACTGCGTTTTCAGTATGGCCGCGAGCTCGATGACGAAGGCGAACAGCCATTCAGCAGCTTTACCAGCACGTATCTGAACAACTCGACAGCCACGCCGATACAGCTCGCGATTTACGGCGGCTCCAGCAACAACGGGTTTACGGCGGGCATGCCCTACTACTCGTTCCGGCTGGCGTATCCGGCAGAGTGGAAAGACCAGGCCGGCGATACTGCGACCTGGGAGCATAACAATCACGCCCTCAAGTTCGGGTTCGACATTCTGCGCAACAACGACGAAGTCAATAATCTGTACGAGAGCAACGGCGTTTACACGTACACCTACTTCTCGGACTTCTTCGCGGACATTTTGCAGCCGGGCGGAACGTGCGACAGCAACGAAACGCAGACCGGGCTCGGCGCATATCCGTGCTACTTCGGATTTACGCAGGGATTCGGCACGCCCCAATTCTCCCTCTCGACAATCGATTACGGATTCTTTGCCCAGGACGACTGGAAGGTGAAACCGCGACTCACGGTGAACCTCGGCATCCGTTACGACTACGAGCATGTCCCGCCGCCCTATCCGGCTCTGCTGGCAAGCTCGGTGCTCAACACCGGGGTGACGGTCAACGGGACTACGATTGGACCCTATCCGGATTCGATGGCGCAGATCGGCAATCAGCCGAGCGATACGGGCGAGTACGGTCCGAGGGTGGGATTCTCCTGGGACCCACTCGGCAAGGGGCAGACGGTTGTACACGGTGGCTACGGCCTCTATTTTGGCCGAAACTTCAACGGCGACATCCTGAACGCGTATGAAGCGGCCGGAAGCCCGCGTGGACAGTACACGATCCCAACCCTGTTTGGCGAGCTGCCGAGCGCTGGAGCGCCGATCTTCCCGCAGATTATTCCCAGCGGAAGCTTCCCGACACCGGGGGTAGATTTCTTCGCCAGCAACTTCAAGAACCCTGAGGTGAACGAATTCGACCTCACCGTGCAGCAACAGGTGGGCAGAGGAACGTTTGTCTCCGTGGATTACATGGGGGCGTTGGCGCGCGAGTTGCCGAACTTCCTCAACCTGAACCTGAATCCGGCGACCATGAAGACGACGACCCTCACGGTGACAGCCGGCAGCGATGGAACCTGCGGTAAGCTGACCTGCGGGACGCCCATCACGACCAGCTACTACGTGAAGCCGTATATCAATTCGCACTACGGCAACGTGACCGAGGTGACGAGTAATATCAATTCGAGCTACAACGGACTGGTCGTGGACCTGCAAAACCGCGGCAACCAGTACGCACAGTTCGACGTGAACTACACCTGGTCGCACGCGCTGGATTACAACCAGAACCAGAGCACCTCGCCGAGCACGAACAACTGGTTCGATCCGTGGAACGATCCAAAAGCGAACTATGGCAATTCCAACTACAACGTGCCGAATCGCTTTGTAGCATGGGGTCTGCTGACGTGGCCGGGAACGGCAACCGGCTGGCAGAAAATCTTTGAAAACGGCTGGCACGTGAATCCGGTGCTGCAGGTGCAGAATGGCTTGCCGTATTCGGCGGGCGTCAGCGGGACGATTTCCGGCGCGGCCGGATCGGGAATGACGGGTTCCGGATCCTCGGCGTATCTGCTGCAACTCGGTCGCAACACCGTCAAAATGCCCACCACTGCGGATCTGGATGCGCGCTTGCAGAAGGATATTGGGCTCGGCGAACGTTTCAACCTGGAGCTGTTGGGTGAAGCATTCAACCTGCTGAACCATATGAATGTGACCGGTGTGAACACCACCGCCTATTCGATCGGTTCTTCGGGAACGCTGACCTATCAGTCCTTCAATGCAGGACCGGGCAAGAGCGCTCAGTCAGGCTTCGGAGCGATTACGAATGCCGATTCTACGTTCGTCTACAGCCAGAGAGAAATTCAGCTGGGGGTGAAGCTGGACTTCTGAGGCAAAAGCGGTTTTGTCTGGGCGCGGCGGCTGCGGCTGCCGCGTTTTCCTTGGGGCGAAGGAGCGGGCCGGTAGAATAACGATGGAGTCCCATGACTTTTACCGAACAATACGACGTTGTCGTTGTGGGCGCCGGGCACGCCGGATGCGAGGCGTCGATGGCCGCAGCGCGCATGGGGCTGCGCACCGCTCTGTTCACGCTGAACCTCGACCTGATCGCGCAGATGAGCTGCAACCCGGCGATCGGCGGCATTGCCAAGGGGCACCTCGTGCGGGAAGTGGATGCGCTGGGCGGCATCATGGGCGAGGTGGCCGATGCGGTTGGGATTCAGTTCCGCCTGCTGAATACGTCGCGGGGTCCGGCAGTGTGGTCGCCGCGCGCGCAATGCGACAAGCAGCAGTACCGGGTGAAGATGCGCGAGGTGCTGGAGTCGCAGGCGAATCTGTTTATCAAGCAGGCGGAGGTGGTCGACGTCGTGCTGAGCTCGACGTCGAACGTTCAGTCTCTTGCGCTCCCTGCTCACAAGGACGGTGCCGAGGCGAACCAGCACGCTGGCCTGGAGGTTCCCCGCATCGTTGGAGTGAAGCTGCGGGATGGCCGGGTGATTCTGGCTGGCGCAATTGTCATCACCACGGGCACATTTTTGAACGGGCTGATTCACTGCGGCGAAGAACATTACCCGGCTGGACGCAGTGGCGAGCCGCCATCGGTGTTGCTCGGCGAGGCGCTGAAGAAGCTGGGGCTCCGCGGTTGTCGCCTGAAGACTGGAACTCCGCCCAGACTCGATGGGCGAACGATTGACTGGTCGAAGTTCGCTGAGCAGCCGGGAGATGCCGATCCCACGCCATTTAGTTTTCGGACGCGGACGCTGCCACAGCGCCAGGTTTCGTGTCACATCGCGTATACGACACCGGAGACGCTCAAAATTATTCGCGACAATGTGCACCGGTCGCCGATGTACTCGGGGCAGATTCAGGCGATTGGGCCGCGCTATTGCCCGTCGATCGAAGACAAGGTCGTGAAGTTTCCAGATAAGGAGCAGCACCAGTTTTTCCTGGAACCGGAGGGACTGAACACGCACGAGGTTTACGTGAACGGGATGTCGACTTCGCTGCCGATGGAGGTGCAGGCGGAGATCGTGAGTTCGATACCGGGGCTCGAGAATGCGGAGATGCTGCGGCCGGGGTACGCGATCGAGTACGACGCGATCGACCCAACGGAGCTGGACCGCGCGCTGCGCGTGAAGAAATTTGACGGGCTCTATCTGGCGGGGCAGATCAACGGAACATCGGGGTACGAAGAGGCTGCGTGCCAGGGAATCATGGCGGGAATCAATGCTGCGCTCGGCGTAAAGGGCGAGGCGGCCTTTACGCTCGATCGGACCGAGGCGTACACAGGGATCCTGATCGACGATTTAATTTCAAAGGGAACCAACGAGCCGTACCGGATGTTCACGTCGCGTGCGGAATTCCGGCTGCATCTGCGGATCGACAATGCGGATCGGCGGTTAACGCCGTACGGGCGGCGGCTCGGGCTGATCGGCGACGAGGCGTGGTCGGACTACGAGGCGAAACAGGCCCGCGCTGTGGCGCTCGAGAAGATTCTCTCTACGGGCAAGGCCACTGGCGGCGAGTGGCCAGCGGGACAAACCTGGGCGCAGGTGCTCCGCCGGCCTGAGGTGACGGTCGAGACCATTTGGCCGGAGCTGCGGGAGCAATTGCGGGATCCCATTTTTGCGCCCTGGATCGGTTTCGGGGCGCCGGAGGCGCAGTTGCCCGTGCGGCCAGCACCGCGGAATGAGCTGAAGTCCGTCGAGACCGAGATTAAGTACGCCGGGTATCTCGACCAGCAGAAGAAGGCGATTGAGAAGCTGAAGAAGGCGGAGGAGCGCGGGATTCCGGGTTGGTTCGACTACACGCAGGTGAGCGGGCTGTCGCGGGAGGTGCAGGAGAAGCTAACGCGCGTGCGGCCGTCCACGCTCGGCCAGGCGAGCCGGATTCCCGGGGTCACACCGGCGGCGCTGACGCTGGTAAATGTGTACATCGAGATTCAGGGCAAGCGCATGCGAGAAACTACGGTCTAACCGCGGTCCGGACAAAGCCTAGTAATCGCCGCCCGGATCGCTGCTGTAGTCCGCATCCCCAAACAGCGTGTAATCCGCAACCCAGCCCAACTCAATCGAGCCTGTCGGGCCGTTGCGCTGCTTGGCGATGATGATTTCAGCTTTGTGCTCCAGGTCCGGATCCTCGCGGTTGTAGTAGCTGGCGCGATGGATGAACGCGACGACGTCGGCGTCCTGCTCGATAGAGCCGGATTCGCGGAGGTCGGAGAGGATGGGCTTCTTGTCGCCGGTACGCTGCTCCGAGGTTCGAGAGAGCTGCGAGAGCGCGATGACCGGTATATCCAGCTCCTTGGCGAAGGCTTTCAGCCCGCGCGAGATGGCGGAGACTTCCTGCGTGCGGTTCTCGTAGTGGCGGCCGGCGGGGCCGAGCGATCCGGCAGACATGAGCTGCAGGTAATCGATGACGACAAGATCGAGGCTGCCGGCCGACTGGCGAAGGCGGCGTGCTTTGGCGCGCATTTCGGTGAGCGAGATGCCGGGGGTGTCGTCGATGTAGAGTCGCGCTTCGACGAGGCGCTCGAGGGCGTTGATGAGGCTGTCGCGATCTTCGCGAACCAGGAAGCCGGTCTGGATTTTTTTGGCGCCGACGTGCGCTTCCGACGCGAGCATGCGGCGGAGAAGCGACTCTTTCGACATTTCCAGTGAGAAAACGGCGACGGTTTTGTTGCCCTTGATGGCGGCGTTCTGCGCGATGTTGATAGCGAGGGCGGTTTTGCCCATGGAGGGGCGCGCGGCGATGATGGTCAGCTCGGAGTTCTGCAAACCGCTCGTCATCTCGTCGAATTTCGTCAGGAACGTGCGCAGCCCGGTGATCTGGTGCTGGCCCTGCTTGTACAGGTTGTCAATGGTTCCAAACGAGCCAGCGACGACATCGTGGACACTGGAGAAGCCCCGGGTAATTCCCTTTTCCGACACTTCGAGCAGCGAGGTCTCGGCGGCGTTCAGAACGTCGAGGGCTTCCTCGCTCTGATCGGCGGCGCGCGTGATGGCGGTCGAGCAGATGTTGATGAGCTGGCGCAGGAGAGACTTGTCCTTGACGATGCGGACGTACTCTTCGATGGAGAGTCGCCGGGGCAGGCCTTCGGTGAGTGACGCGAGCCAGGCGACCCCGCCGACCGATTCAATTTCTTTGCGGCGGGCGAGTTCCTCGCTGAGGGTGACGATGTCGACGACGTGATTGCGGTCGATCAACTCGCCCATCCGTGCGAACACGCGCTGATGAGCCGTGAGAGCGAAATCCTCGGAGCGGAGCGTGGTGGCGGCTTCGCTGTACGCGTGATTGTCGAGGAGAACCGCGCCGAGAATCGTTCGTTCGGCGTCCAGGGACGCGGGCAGGCCGCGCTCGAATTCGATGTCGGGGGTGGTGGCCATGACCTTCAACGAGTGTAGGACGGAATCAGGTCGATCACCCGGGTGTGAATATTTCTAACAACCGGTAGGGAGTGTTGAAAACATGGATGAAAATCCCCATCGATGGCCTTCGGAGCGGGCAAACGTCTATCATGAAGGGGAAGCCTCCCCGGAAGTGGATTGGTATATGCGTCATAAGGAATTTTGGTTTGCAGTTGTTGTGAGCATGCTGTGCGGAGCGGGGTTAGCATCCGCGCAGCAGGCGGAATCGGCCGCGCCTGGCCAGACGCAGCCTCCTGAGATCAAGGAGTTTCAGGGGCTCGAGGACCAGTGGTCCAGCGCGCTGGTGAAGGACGATCAGTACACGATGGAGTTTCTGCTCTCGCCGCTGTATGTGGACATTTCGTCGACCGGCGACGTGACCACGCGGAACCAGCAGATCGCAGGGCTGTTCGACAAGGGTGGCACTCAACCCCTGAGTCTGCAGCAGCGCGTCGTGACCGTTCGCACCTTTGGCGATACGGCAGTGGTGAGCGGGACGTATATCGAGAAGTGGCGGACCGGCAGCGGCGTCAAGGAGGAGCGCGGGATCTTCACCCACGTGTACAACCGGTCGCGGATGCACTGGGCGTGCGTAAACGCGCAGCGGACCGCGGTGGTGGATCTGACCCCTGGCAAGCAGAAGGCCTCGAAGAAGAGTGACGCTCCCGAACCGTTCCACATCCCGCTGCTCTACCAGGGAGCGCAGCCTTCGCAGTCGGCAGCCGGGCAGAACCCGAACACGCCGCCTCCGAATTAAATCAATGATCCATGGTCAGTGACCAGTGATCAGAGGGTCGAGACGGATAGCTTTCCCATCAGCTCGGAGAAGATGACGACCACGAGACCCACCTGGGCTGAGGTTTCCCGCAGCAGGCTCATTCACAATCACGATGTCCTGCGCCGTCTGGCGGGCTCGGCGACGGAGTTGCTGACCGTCGTCAAGGCCAATGCTTACGGACATGGGCTGGCGGAGTGCGCGCGGGTGCTCCATGGCAATGGCGCGCACTGGTTCGGCGTGACTTGTGTCGACGAGGCGATGGAGCTGCGGCGTGTTACCACGCAGGCGCGCAGCCTGATCATGTCGGGGATTTTTCCAGGCGAGGCAGAGGCTGCGATCGAACACAATCTGACGCCGGTGGTGTGGGAGCCTCAGCATCTGGATTGGCTGGAAGAGGCTGCGCGCCGCATGGGCAAAGAGGCGGGACAGATTCCTGTGCATGTGGAGATCGACACCGGGATGTCTCGGCAGGGTGTGGACCGCAGCAGGCTGGAAGCGCTGTTGGAACGGATGACGCCGGATTCGCCGCTGCGGCTGGAAGCCCTGATGACGCACTTTCATTCGCCCGACGATGGGCGCAATACGCACGACCAGCTGAATGAGTTTTTCGCAGCCATCGCCGTTCTTCTTGCTCGGCGCGGCCTGCGGTGCGACTTTGTGAGCGCGGGAAGCTCCGCGAACCTCCTGTTGATCGATGAGACATCCGCTCTCCATCCCCTCGCGATGCAGATGGGAGGGCGGGGCATGGAGCGCGCCGGCATTGCCCTCTACGGCTACTCGCCGCTTCCGGCTAACCCAAACGCGGCGTGGGGAACGATGGGCGAACCCACTCCGGTTAAGGATCCTGATCTCAGGCCGGTGCTGAGCTGGAAGACGCGTGTGACGGCGCTCCGCGATATCGGGCAGGGAACAAGTGCGGGGTACAGTGCGAAGTTTTGCGCTCGCCGGCCGACCCGGCTGGCGCTGCTGCCGGTTGGATACGCCGATGGACTGAACTGGCTCCTGTGGGATCGAGCTTCGGTGCTGGTGCGCGGGCAGAGAGCGCCGCTGGCCGGCCGGATCTCGATGGACCAGACCCTCGTGGATGTGACCGATGTTCCCGGAGTCACCCTGGGCGACGAGGTCGTGCTGATCGGGGAGCAGGGCACGGAAAAGATAACCGCCGATGAGATGGCTGGTTTGAGGAAGACCATTGCGTATGAGGTGCTGTGCAACATTGCGGCGCGGGTGCCCAGGGTAATGGTGGACTGAATGTTTGGGAAGCTCTACAGCCGATGGATGTACGCGTGGGAGACCGCGCTGACGACGCGGGACGAGAATCGCGTGGTGCGGCCGCTGGAGTGGGGGTTCGAATGGCTGCATGACTTTGTGAATCGTGCGGGACTATGGGGATCCGTGGGGCGCGCGGAACGCGATCCGGAAGCAGCCGAGGCGGCGATGCTGGAACTGAATGAAGCCATCGTCGTCGGCAGTGAAGAATTTTTCGACTACGAGCGGCCGGGAGATTTTCGGCTGGAAGAGCGGGCTCCGCAGCTATTCCCGACGAATGTGCGGCCGGAAACGCTGCGGCGCGATGCGCATTTGAAGCGCATGATGGCGGAAGGAAAGCTGAAGAAGGCGCCGTTCCTGCGCTTCACTTCGCCGGTGCGGACGCCCTATCCGGAAAACGACCTGGTCAATGCGCGGTGGTATCCAGCGACCGAGGAACAAAGGAAGGGGAAGCCGCGCCGAGCCATGATCGTGATGCCGCAATGGAATGCGGACGCATTCAGCCACAATGTGCTTTGCTCGCTGTTTAATCGGTTCGGAATTTCGGCGCTGCGGTTGAGCAAACCCTTTCACGATATCCGCAGGCCGGCTGAGATCGAGCGATCCGACTACGCGGTGAGCGCCAATATCGGCAGAACGATTGCGGCGGCGCGGCAGGCGGTGGTCGATGTGCGCTGCTGCCTCGACTGGCTGGAATCGCAGGGCTACGAGGAGTTCGGGATCCTGGCAACGAGTCTGGGGTCGTGCTATGCCTTTATCGCCAGCGCACACGACGCGCGGCTGCGTGTGAACGCTTTCAACCACGCATCGATGGCGTTTGGCGATGTCGTGTGGACAGGCCAGAGCACCCGGCACATCCGCAAGGGCTTCGAAGACGCCGGATTAACGCAGGAGCGGCTCTATCGGCTGTGGGGCGGAATCAGTCCGTTCTCCTATATGGAGCGATTCAGTGCGCTGGACAAGAGGGTGCTGACGATTTACGCGCGGTACGATCTGACGTTCCTGCCGCAGTATTCCGAGCAGGTGGTGGAGAATTTCGCGCGGCATGGCGTGGATTTCGTCGCGAAGGTATTGCCGTGCGGGCACTATACGACCGGAGAATTTCCGTACAAATTCATAGATGGCTGGTATCTGGGATCGTTCGTGTACTCGGCCTTTCGCGATCTGCCGCCGCATCCGCCAAAAAGAGCCGCGAGCGAGGCTGAATCCGAAAAGGCGGAGGCGGTGGAGCGGTGACTCAGGCCTCGAGATGAACCGTTGCGACTGCGAGCGACGCCGTGTGCGTGAGCGAAAGTGAGACACGGGTCACGCCGAGTTGTCCGGCAATGGCACGCGCACGGCCGCTGAGAAACAGAGTGGGCCGGCTGCCCGGAGCGCGCCGCACCTCAAGTTCTTTCCACGAAACGCCATGCTGGATGCCGGTGCCCAGGGCTTTGGCCCCCGCTTCCTTCGCGGCAAAGCGAGCCGCAAAACTCTCCGCTGCGCTGGCTCTGGCGCGGCAATACGCTATTTCATCGTCAGTGAATATGCGCTGGAGGAAGCGCTCGCCGTAACGTTCGATGGAGCGCGCGATGCGCGGGACTTCGATCAGATCGATTCCCGTACCGGCCAGCATGACGCAACAGTAGCACACCAGGAAAACCTTTAGCCTCCGCCCAGTGCAAATCGCATTCAAGACTTTCCGCCGGGAGTCCGATGCAGACAGTGTGCCCAATATCGCTGAACAGGAAAGAACGCAACCGGGTTGGGAGCTGAACCTCACAGCCGTGTGCGCCGAGGACTCGGCGCGAACGGTGCGCTTTCTTACCGGAGCGGTGATGGCGTGCGGTGGGTTGGTGCTGTCAAGGCGTTTCGATGCAGGTGAGGCCGCTGCGATCGAGTTTGAGTTTGTGCGGGCCACTTGTGTCGAAATGTACAGTGTGCTGATAGCGGCAGGGTTGGAGTTGACGGCGCAATCGCATCTGATTATGTCCACCCTTTGCCAGTGCACGCGGGAAACGCTGGAGCTGACGGCCGGCGATCCGGTACGTGTGGAACTGATCATTCGCAAGGCGGGAGTCCTGCCGCGTTTTGAGCCCGGAGGGTCAGCAGTTCCGCCGCGGATGGCGTAGCGGGCGCTGCGCGCAGTTGACGGAGCAATTATTCCTGAAAGCCGCATTTCCCGGTCATACTATTTCCCTGATGGAACGATGGGACGCCATCATCGTCGGGGCGGGGCCGGCTGGGTGCGCGGCTGCCTTCGATCTGGCGACCGCGGGGCGGTCGGTGCTGTTGCTGGATCGGGCCGACTTTCCACGCCACAAGGCGTGTGCGGGAGGGCTCACCCGGAAATCCCTGCGCGCCCTGCGGTATTCGGTCGCGCCGGTGGTGCGCGAGACGGTCTCGGCGATTGTGGTGGAGCGTCGCAGCGGGGTGGCCGCAAGGCTGGCCAGCCGCAACGCGGTGTGCGCCATGACGGTCCGGCAGGAGCTGGATCACTTTTGCTGGAAGCAAACGCTGGGAGCGGGCGCACGGTTTGCGCGCATCGGAGCAATCACGGGGCTCGACGTGAGCAGCGATAGCGTCACGGTCCGAACCGCAGAGCAGGATTATCGTGGACGGTTTCTGATCGGTGCCGACGGAGTTCACAGCCGGGTTCGCCAGCTGATTTATGGCGACCATCCCCGGTGGTTACGGCGTGGATTTGCCCTCGAAGCGAAGGTGTATCCCGAAAACAGGCACGGCTCAGATCTGGTCTTCGATTTTGCTCCGGTAGGGCAGGGCTATGGGTGGGTGTTTCCCAAGGGCGATCACCTGAATGTGGGGCTGGGGGTTTACAACGATTCATCGGAAGAAAAGCTGGATAGGCCAAGGCTGGTGTCGTACATTCAGGCGCGGTTTGGAGCTACGCGCGCGGAGCACGTCACTGGACAATTCCTGGGCTTCGGCGCCGAGGTGGCGCCGCGCGCCGAAGCGCGGGTTTTTCTGGCTGGGGATGCTGGTGGGTTTGCTGATGCATTGACCGGCGAAGGAATTTACGGCGCGATCGCGAGCGGCCAGGCCGCAGCGGCTGCAGTGGATGGCGATCTGCGCGGTAAGGTTGAGGCGCAAACCGCATTCAATGAGTTGACAGCGCAACTGCGCCAGGATCTGCTGCTGTCCACCGCGGGAGCGCGGTGGTTCTACCGCAATCTCGATCTCGGATATCGGGCACTGACCGCGCCGGTATTTCGCGGAGCGGTGATTAACGCGTATGCAAACGGAACGAAGATTGCGGCACTGGCAAATGCGGTGCGGCGCTTCGCAAGGGCGTTTGCGACAACGGCGTAAATCGAAAGAAGTAATTTTTCCTGCTCACGCACGGTGAGAAATCCTGCCTGCGTTTGCTGCTAAGATTGATTTCCAGGCGGTCGAGGCTCTCATCCGATTTGCGCGAGGAATGCCGCCGAAGGGCGCACAAACCAGGCGGCGTCCCCAGGCCAAGTTTTCTCCGACCCTACTGAAACCGACCCCGCGGCAACAGCATCATTACCTTACGTCTGGCCTCAGCAATATGCGATCCACGAACCGTGAGCACGGCGCGCGAGCGATTCGCCTGAGTTCCTGGCTGGCCTTGTGCCTTTTGGTATTTTGCCGTCCCATCGCATGGGCGGATGGCCCGCTCGGCACACCCAGCATCTTCTCGCCCGCGTCGACGCCGGCCAAAACCATTTTGGATTTGTCGTGGTTCGTGCTGACGATCACGGGCGGAATATTTGTGACCGTCGGCGGCCTGCTGTTGTGGGCGATCATTCGTTATCGTGCGCGCAGCACGGACGATGACACCGAGCCTCCGCAGATTTACGGAAGCACCCAGGTGGAGCTGGCATGGACGGTGATTCCTGTCCTGATCGTAGTGGTGCTCTTTCTGACCACGGCGCGGATCATTTTCGCGATCCAGGATGCGCCGGAGCCAAAGGCGGCGCTGGATGTGACCGTGGTGGGCCACCAGTTCTGGTGGGAATTCCGCTACCCGAAGCTGGGCATCGTGACCGCGAACGAGCTGCATGTTCCGCTCAGCAGCAAGCAGGATCCGAAGCCGACCTTTCTGCATTTGCTGTCGGCCGATACAGACCACAGTTTTTGGGTGCCCCAGTTGGCGGGGAAGACGGATCTGATTCCGAATCATCCGAACGATATGTGGATCGACCCGCTACAGCCGGGTTTATATGTGGGGCAGTGCGCGCAGTTCTGCGGCGTCGAACACGCCAAGATGCTGCTCCGGGTTTATGTGGATACGCCGGAGCAATTCGATGCGTGGGTGAAGCAGCAACAGCAGCCGGGCGTGCAGGATGCAAGCGCAGCAGCCGGACGGCGGATTTTCGAAACCCAGGCCTGCACGAATTGTCATCGCGTTGCGGGGACCGCGGCGGCGGGAACGTTCGGCCCGGATCTGACACATCTGGCAAGCCGCGCGACGATCGCCTCCGGCGCCGCGCTGAATACGCCGGAGAATTTGCATGCGTGGATTCAGGATCCCAACAACTTTAAGCCGGGATCCCTGATGCCCGCGATGCAGCTCAACGGAGAGCAGATCGACGAACTAGTGGCGTACCTGAACACTCTTCATTAGGACGGCGAGATGGCGGACCAGACTTTACCGATTGCGGGAACCCTTGACGTAACGCCACCGCGGCGGTCGACAGCGATGCTGCTGGAGTGGCTGCACGGGTGGGTGGTGACGGTCGACCACAAGCGGCTGGGGATCCTGTACATGGTCTACGGGATTTTCTTTTTGCTGGTGGGCGGTGCGGAGGCCATTGCGATTCGGATCCAGCTGGCGTGGCCGGGCATGCATTTTTTATCACCCGAACTGTACAACGAGATGTTCACCATGCATGGCACCACGATGGTGTTTCTGGTGGGCATGACGATTTTGTTCGGCTTCGCGAATTATCTGGTGCCGCTGATGATCGGGGCGCGCGATATGGCGTTTCCGCGGCTGAATGCTTTCAGTTTCTGGATGACGGCTTTCGGCGGCCTGCTGCTGTACTACAGCTTTATTGGCGGCTTCGGGCTCTACGGCATGGGCGCCGCGCCCGATGTGGGTTGGTGGGCGTATGCGCCACTGACGGCGAGGGCATTTTCTCCCGGGCACGCGACCGACTACTGGGCGCTGGCGCTGATCGTAGCGGGATTCGGAACTCTGGGAACGGCGATCAACATCATCGCAACGGCAGCTTCCATGCGGTGCCGCGGCATGAGCCTGCTGCGCATGCCTCTTTTCGTCTGGCTGATGGTAGTCACCAGCGGACTCACGCTGATCACGATTACGCCGCTCACAGCAGCGCAGGTCATGCTGCTGATCGATCGGTATCTGGGTGGGCATTTTTTCGATACGCAGGCGGGCGGATCGGCTGTGGTGTGGATGCACTTCTTCTGGATCTTCGGACACCCCGAAGTCTATGTCCTGGTGCTGCCGGCGTTTGGGGTCGCGAGCGAAGTGATTCCGGTGTTCTCGCGGAAGGCCATCTTCGGCTACCCGGCGATGGTGGCGGCGTCGGTGGGGATTGCCTTCGTGAGCCTTGGCGTTTGGGCGCACCACATGTTCACGGTGGGGATGACGTCGGTGGGCAACACCTTCTTCGTCCTGTCGACGGGGCTGGTCGGGGTACCGACCGGGATCAAGATCTTTAACTGGCTGGCCACGCTGTGGGGTGGGAAGATCCGCTTTCGCGTGCCGATGTTGTTCTGCCTGGCATTTGTGATTCAGTTTCTCTGTGCGGGGCTCACCGGGATCATGCTGTCAGTTGCACCGTGGAACTGGCAACTGCACAATTCGTATTTTGTGATCGCACATTTTCACTATGTCCTGGTGGGCGCGATCGTCTTCAATATTTTTGCGGCGATTTACTACTGGTATCCAAAGATGACGGGCCGCCTGCTCGATGAGACTCTCGGTAAGTGGCACTTCTGGCTCTTCTTCATCGGCTTCCATCTCACCTTCGACACGATGCACTTTGTCGGGTTCCTCGGAATGCCGCGGTCAATCTACACCTACGAGCCCGATCGGGGATGGAACACTCTGAATTTATGGATTTCGATCGGCGGCCTGATCCAGGGGATTGCGGTTCTCCTCTTCGCATGGAACCTGGTGCATTCGTATTTCAAGGGCAAAGAGGCGGGAAACGACCCATGGGATGCCTGGACGCTGGAGTGGGCGGTGCCGTCACCGCCGCCTCCCTATAACTTCGCGGCCGATCCGGTGGTGCACAGCCGGCGGCCGCTGTGGGATCTGAAACATCCGGAAGATCCGGACTGGAAGTACGAACCATGAGCGCGATTCCTGTCACTCCGGTTGCGGGACCGTGGAGCCTGCCCTCGCGCGGGCGCGTCGCCATGCTGTCGCTCATTACGGGCGAGAGCGCGATCTTCACGATTTTTGTGGTCGCGTACGTCTTCTACATCGGCAAGAGTCTCACCCCGCCGTATCCCCAGCAGGTGCTCGATATTCCCATCTTCAACACCATTTGCCTGCTGTCGAGCAGCGTGACGATCTGGCTCGCGGAGCGCCAGATCGACCGCGGAAAGATACGCCTGTTCGCGGCGTGGTGGGCGCTGACCATTGCCCTGGGAATGATTTTCATGATCGGCACAGCGATTGAGTGGCACAAGCTGATCTACATCGATGGCCTCACCATCCGCACCAACCTGTTTGGCACCACGTTCTACTCGCTGGTGGGACTGCACGCGACGCACGTAGTCGTGGGCCTCATCGGCCTCTCGCTGATCCTGCTGTTCACCCTGACCGGGCACGTGACGGAAGAGCATTCCGAGCGCATTCAGGTCTTCGCGCTCTACTGGCACTTTGTCGATGCGGTTTGGGTGGTGGTTTTTACCGTGGTCTACATCGTGGGCAGATAGTCATGGCAGAGAAGGTGCAGCACAAAGCGGGACCAGCGCACGGCGACACGATCCACCTGCCGGCGCCGACAGCGTGGCCCATTGTGCTGGCACTGGGGTGCATGCTGGCGGCGGCCGGGCTGGTGACGAGCTTGTGGGTAACGGTGTTCGGCGCCGTGCTGATGTTGGCGGGATGCGTCGGGTGGTTCCGGCAGGTGTTGCCGCACGAAGTGCATGAGGATGTGCGGGTGGTAGTGCAGCCGGTGACCATCACGACGACGCGCCGAGTCGTGCGGCGGCTGGAAATCGGGCCGGACAACCGCGCACATCTCCCGGTGGAAACGTATCCGGTCACGAGCGGAATCAAGGGCGGAATCGCGGGCGGGGTCGCGATGATCGTTCCCGCGCTGGCTTACGGGCTGATCGCGCAGCACAGTATCTGGTATCCGGTGAACCTGCTGGGCGGTGCCGGCGTCGGTCCATCGACGCATATCACCACCGCGCAGATTGCAGCCTTCCACCCGAGCTGGCTGCTGGTCGCAATTGTGATCCATGTAGTTACCTGTTTGCTGGTGGGGTTGCTGTACGGCGCGATGCTCCCCATGCTGCCAACCCGCCCGGTGCTGCTGGGCGGGATTCTTGCGCCACTGTTGTGGACCGGCCTTCTGCACTCCGCCATGGGTGTCATCAACCCGGCGCTTGATGCGCGCATCCAGTGGGGATGGTTTGTGGTTTCGCAGGTGACGTTTGGCGTGGTGGCAGGACTGGTGGTGGCGCGCGAAGGCAAAATTCGCACCAGTCGCGGGCTGCCGTTCTTCGCGCGCATGGGGTTTGAGGCGCCTGGCCTCATGGAGTCCAACCCCAACGCGGGCCCACCCGACTATCGCGACGAGGAGAAGCACTGATGCGGCGGGTCGCCATGGCCGTGGCGCTTCCGCTCGTTCTGGCGCTTGCAGGGTGCGCGCGGATGCCGGGTGCAACAGCGGAGGAAACTCCACCGCGTCCCGATCAGGTTTTGGACTTTCATACGCTGTACACCACCAATTGCCAGGCGTGCCATGGGGCGGACGGTCACGGTGGGCCGGCGATGGAGTTGGGGAATCCTGAATATCAGGCCTTGGTCGACGACGCAACGCTGCGGAAATGGATTTCCGGAGGAATGCCGGGGACCGAGATGCCGGCGTTTGCGCAGTCCGCGGGCGGGATGCTGACGGATCGGCAGGTCGACGCGATTATCGCGGGAATGCGACAGGAGTGGGCGAAGCCCAATGCGTTTGCGGGCGCCACGCCGCCGCCTTACGCACAGGACCAGGCTGGCGATGCGAAGCGCGGGCAAGTGACGTATCAGGCGCGATGCGCTTCCTGCCATCGGACGCCGAGCCGGGAGCAGGTAACAAGTACGGCGTATCTCTCGCTGGTTAGCGATCAGGTCCTGCGGACCATCATCATTGCCGGACGCGCGGACATCGGGCAGCCGGACTGGCGGCTGACGTCCGCAGCTGGAGCAGCGCGGCCGCTTTCCGGACAGGATGTAAGCGACATTGTTACGTATTTGGGAACGCTGCGGAATCCGGCAGCGGTTTCTGCAGCACCTATACCCGTTGCGCGAGGAGACAGACCGTGAGCGACGTGAGCGACAGCCCCAACGAGCAGAGCCCCGGACCCGACATCGGGACGGCAAGCGAACCGGCGAGCGATCGCGAAGGCCCCGCGGTCGTCTCGCGGCGGTGGATGCTGATGAAGGCGGGCATGGCGCTGAATGGGTTGGTGGGACTGGCTCTGGCGGTGCCGATCGTGCGGTATTTGCTCGCGCCGGTACAGAAGGATTCGTCCTACAAGTCGTGGATTTCGCTGGGTGCGGCCGACGGTTTCCCCGTAGGCGAGACGCGGCTCGTGTCATTCAAAAATCCATGGACCCGTCCGTGGGACGGCGCAACCGACAATGTCGCAGCCTATGTGCGCCGCGAGGGTACCAGCCAGTTCACGGTATTCGCCATCAACTGCGCTCATCTGGGGTGCCCGGTGCGGTGGTTCCCGCAATCGCAGCTCTTTATGTGTCCATGTCACGGCGGCGTCTATTATGCCGATGGATCGCGGGCTTCCGGGCCTCCGGAGCGCGGACTGTTTACCTACGACTACAAAATAGCAGGCGGACAGTTACAAATTGACGCCGGCCAGATGCCTAGCTTGTCGAACACAGCCAAATTGGTGAACATCGCCACTCCGGCGAAAGATGGGGACTGCCCATGCCGGGGATGAAGCAAACGGCGAAGCAGGTCTACGACTGGTTCGAGCGCCGGCTCCAGATCGAAGGGCCGGTCAAGGACGCGGTCCTGCACAAAGTGCCGCGCAACACCGCGAGCTGGTGGTACGTCTTTGGCAGCGCCGCATTCACGCTGCTGTTCCTGCAGATATTCACGGGCATTTTGCTCGCGCTGGTGTACGTGCCGTCGGGAGCCGAGGCGTGGAACAGCCTCAACATCCTCAATCATCAGGTGCCGCTGGGGTGGTTTCTGCGCGCCATGCACGCGTGGGGATCCAGTTTCATGGTCGCCGTGGTCTTCATCCACATGGCGCAGGTATTTTTGTTTGGCGCGTACAAGTTTCCCCGCGAACTCACCTGGGTCGTCGGCGTTTTTCTGCTCCTTATGACCCTGGGCATGGCCTTCACCGGGCAGGTACTGCGCTTCGATCAGGACGCGTACTGGGGCCTCGGCATCGGCGTCTTCATCATGAGCCGCGTGCCCATCGCGGGCGGCTCACTCGTGCATCTGCTGTTGGGCGGACCCACCATCGCGGGCGCCACCCTCTCGCGCTTCTTCGCGCTGCATGTCTTCGTGATTCCAGGGACGCTCCTGTTTCTGGTCGCCATCCACGTGTGGATGGTCCTGAAGCTGGGCGTCAACGAATGGCCGATGCCCGGCCGGCTCGTACGTAAGGCAACCTACACCGCGGAATACAACAAGCTCGCGCACGAGGATGGAATTCCGTTTATACCAGGGGCGTTCTGGAAGGACCTGATTTTTTCCGGCGCAATCCTGGCCGCCGTCGCTGTATGCGCGGCCGTGTTAGGGCCATCGGGGCCGGGCGGGCAGCCGGATCCGTCCATCATCCAGACGGTGCCGAAGCCCGACTTCCCCTTCCTGTGGATTTACGCGGTCCTGTCCTACCTGCCGCCGTCGATGGAGACGCCCTTCATCCTTATCGCGCCGATCCTGATGATCGCAGGACTCCTTGCCGTGCCGTTTGTAGCCAGCGAGGGTGAGAAGAGCTGGCACCGGCGGCCGGTGGCTGTGCTCGCGCTGAGCATGGTCGCGGTCAGCTGGGCGACGTTCACCCATCTGGCGGAGTCGACCCCGTGGAGCCCGCACATGAGTGCGTGGAGCGGCGACACGATCCCGGTGAAGTATCTGCAGGAGGCGACACCCCTCGTGCGTCAGGGCGCTGTGATTTTCCAGGCGAAGCAGTGTCGCAACTGCCACTCCGTTGGCGGGCAGGGCGGCGAGCGCGGCCCGACGCTCGATTCGGTCGCAACGCGCATGACGATGGACCAGATGCGCTACAAAGTCGTTACCGGCGGCGGCAACATGCCGGCGTATGGCAAGAATCTTTCGCCCCCGGAGATTGAGGCGCTCGTGAACTTCCTTGAGACGCTGCATCCGAAAAACGAGCCGCCCGCCGTCAACGCGGCGCAGCAAGCGACGCAGCAGGCATCCGCGCCGGCGCCGGCCGGAAGCCCCGGGCCATGAGCACACGATGAACGCAGACGCGCTGGTTACCCAGTGGGAGATTCCGTGGGGAGTGACGGCGGCGCTCGCCGTGACCGCGGCGATTTATGTTCGCGGATGGAACCAAATTCGCAGAACCCGTCCGGAGCTGTTCCCGCGCTGGCGCCTGTTTGCGTTTCTCGGCGGAGTGCTGGCGATTTTTGTTGCGGTAGCCTCGCCACTCGATACCTTCAGCGAAACCCTGCTCTTCATGCACATGGCGCAGCATTTTTTGCTCATGTCGATTGCTCCGCCACTCATGGTGCTCGGCGCGCCGGTGGTTCCTATGCTGCGCGGATTGCCGCGCGGTGTGATCCGGTGGTTGCGGCCGCTGTTTCGCACCAGACTGCTCCCGCGCATCGGAGCCTTTCTCACCCGGCCGAAAGTCGCCTGGCTCGCCATGAATGCCGCTTATCTCGCCTGGCACGTTCCAAAGGCGTATGAGTTCGCGCTGGCGTCGGAGAACTGGCACAACTTCGAACATGCGTGCTTCTTCTTTACCAGTCTCATGTTCTGGTGGCCCGTGATCGCGCCGTGGCCGTACCGGCAATCGTGGTCGCGCTGGATCCTGCTTCCCTACCTGGTGCTGGCCGATCTGGTGAATACGGGACTGTCCGCGTTCCTCTGCTTTTCCGGGCGTCTGCTCTATCCCAGCTACGCCGCCGTGCCGCGGCTCTTCGGCCTCAGCGCGCTCAACGATCAGATTGCCGCAGGCGCGTTTATGTGGGTGATGGGGTCCACGGTCTTTCTCATACCCGCCATGGGGATCACGCTGCAGCTGCTCTCGCCGCGCAAGCGGAGAGTCGGAGCGCAAATGGTGACGGTGCACCGGTAAAGTTCGCCGGATCGCAATCAACCATGAAGTTCCTTCACGGCGCGCGCATGCGCGCCGCAAAGGATCGCAGTTTCTCACCCTACGGCTTTGTGGCGAGGATGATGGGCGACGGGCCGGGCGATTCGAGGAGGCGCGGCTTCGTGAATCCAGCTTCTTCCAGCCACGCGCCGATTTCTTCAAAGGACCAGGTGTTGCCCTCCTCGGTGTTCACCAGCATGTTGACCGCGAAGAAGAGGCCGTTGATGGGTCCGGTTCTTTCCTTGTTGACCAGGAATTCCTGCACGGCGATCGTGCCTCCATTCGCCAGAGCGCCAAAAGTCTTCGCAAGCAGCTTCCGGCTGCGCTTCTCGCCCTCGCTGTGCAGGATGTGGCCAAGGGTCGCGACCGAATAGCCTGAGCCAAAGTCGGCTTCGAGCAGATCGCCTGCGACAAAGGAGAAGCGGTCGGCGAATCCAAAGCTCGCGGACGTTTTCTTTGTTAGGTCGATGACCTCGGGCCAGTCGACGGCGGTGACCTGCACGCGCGGTGAGCTTTGCGCCTGCGCGATGCCCCAGACACCGGAGCCGGCCGCGAGATCGAGCACCCTGACCGGCGCGCCTGCGCTGCCATAGTTCATGTGGGCCGCCAGCGCGGACGCGGCGGGATAGCTCATCGGGAAAATGTCGAGCACGAAGTTGTGAAAGAACTCGCCGCCGGACTTCTCCTCATTGACCGCGCTGACAGGTTTGCCCGTGCCGACGACTTCGTTCAGGTGCAGCCAGCGCGGGATCAGCTGTTCGCTGCAGTGTTTGATCATGCCGCCCTGAAAAGACGGCTTGGTGCTGACCAGGAAGGTGTCGCTCTCGGGGGTGAGCGCGAAGCGGCCCTGCTCATCTTTGGAGAGGAAGTTGAGGCCCACCAGCACATCCATGATCGCCGTCAGGCCGCGCGCGGAAGCGCCGGTGGCTTTCTCGACTTCCCAGATATTTTTCGGGCCGCTCGCGAGCACATCGAAAACCCGATGACGAATAGCGGCCTCGAGCACGAGGGGCGGGACGTAGCCCCAGGCCATCTGCATGATGCGTTCAGGCGTAACCTGGGCGTGAGTATGGGTGGTGGTAGCCATGGATGTTCCTCATTTCCGGGGGATCCGGGGAATTTTTGGTGCTCAGTTGTGGAGAGCGGGGGACGCGGAGGAGTGTAGCAGCTTTGCCAGTGATTGCGAGGTAAATCGGGTGAGGGCTCGCAGGCAAAAAGTTGGGCTGGCGCCAGGGGCCAGCCCGTGAGGGGAGTAAATGGTTGAACGCCTGTCCCAGGTGAGGGTCAGGTGGTGGTTAGACGGGGGAACCTGTGGGGGGTAAGCCTGTCCAGGGGAGGAGGGGAGGGCTCCGCTGCTCTCAGTACGCAGTCCAGGTAGAATCGGATTGGTCGAAAGAGATGGTGATACGGGCGGCGCGGATTTCGGGGAGCGCGGGGTTCGGCAGGGTCGAATCCGGGGCCGGAGACTGCCTTGCGAGCCGGTTCGTCCGTGCCGGATGCAATCCGCCAGGCCATGCATTTGCGTACCCCCTGCAGAGACTTATGCGTAGCCGAGGCGAGGCGCTATGAGTGCGCCGGCGCAGCAGGTTCCGGATGCAGCGATGGTCGAGCGAATCATGGCGGGAGACGAAGGCGCGCTGGCCGCACTCTATGATCGCTACGCCGGCATGTTGTTCGCCATGCTCGTCCGGATCCTGAAAGATACGAGTGCCGCCGAAGAGGTGCTGCAGGATTTGTTCCTCCAGCTGTGGCGCGGCGCCGCGCGCTTCGACGCAAGTCGCGGCTCGCTGCCGGCGTGGCTCCTGGTGATCGGCCGCAATCGCGCTCTATCGCGGCTGCGCGGCAAAGATCGGCGCGAGTACTTCCCTGATCCGGAGGAGTTTTCGATCGAGGCGGTTCCCTCCGCCGGCAACCTGGAGGACGACGCGGCCCGCGCGCAGTTGATGGAGAGGCTCACCGGCGCTTTGGCTGCGCTGCCGCCCGAACAACGGGAGGCCGTGGAGCTGGCCTATTTTGAAGGGATGACACAAACGGAGATTGCCGCGCGGACCGGGAGTCCGCTGGGAACGGTGAAGTCCAGAGTACGGGCCGCGATGCAGACGCTGAAGCAAGTTTTTGACCATGAATCGACACGTCAACCCGGAAGATCCTGACCTGTACGCCCTTGGGGCGCTTGACGGGGAGGAGAGGAAGGAGTTCGAAGCCCACGTGCGCGCCTGTGAGGCGTGTGCGCAGGCCGTCGAGGCGGCGCGCCGGCGCGTGGCGCTGCTGGCCCTGGCCGCGCCCGCCGCGGCTCCTCCTGCCCGGGTCAAAGACGCGCTCCTGTCGAAGGTGCGTTCGGAGCAGGTTCCGGAGACACGACGAGGGAAGGCGGAAGCGCGCGAGCGGCGTCCCTGGATCGTCTGGCTGACACCGGTGTTTGGCGTGGCGGCGGTGGTGTTTGCAGCGCTCGCCGTAGCGATCTGGATGAAGGATGTGCGCGATAACCAGCGGATCCATCAGCTGGAGGGTCAACTGGCGCTGGCGCAGACGCACTCCCAGGAGATTGCCAGAGCCTCGGAGGCAACGGACAAGCTGCTGGAGATGCCGGAGACCAAGCGCGTGGCGCTGATGCCGATGCCGGGGATGAAGGGGCGCGGCGGCGTGCTCTACAACCAGGAAATGGGAATGGTGGCCTGTGCCGGGTGGTTGCCGGCTGCGCCTGCGGGCAAGAGCTATCAGCTGTGGCTGGTTCCGATGGAGGGCAAGCCGATGCCGCTGCATGTTTTTAGCAGCGGCGAGTGGACCACGCCGATGTCGATGCACATCACTCCGGGGATGGGGGCGAAGGCCTTCGCCGTGACCGAAGAGCCGGCGGGCGGGATGCCGTGGCCGACGGGCCCGAAGGTCCTGGCGGGCGCGGGCGAATAGGGCGCGCCCGCGACGGGTCTGGAGCCGGCTGCCCTGTCCCCTCCGCCAAAAAAAATGTAGAGGCCGTCGCTAAGTCTCTGATTTCACAACAGATCCCGGGTAATACCGTTTGGGTATTACCTTCTTTGTATCGCCTTCCGAGACAGGTGTCGACGGCCGGGACTGAAGAGGCTGCGCTCGACCACGGGTCCAATCGCCCAGAACAGGCGAAGAGCCGAAGACGGCAATGGGGATCTCCACCTGGGCGGACGATCCCACTCTTCACAGTGTGTAACCGGGAGGAGACGAGGGCAAGCAAAATCCGCGGGTGCGACGGTACGCAGGTAACGGGTGCGACCGGATAGCGGACAGCGAGTAGCGGACAGCTTACCGCGGTCAGGGAATAGCGATTGGGGAGTAGTTCCAGCACAGGAGACTGGCCTCTGTTCAGGAATCGGCCTTTGCCGCTCCAGTAAACTCGGGATGTATGCCTACAGGGAAGAATTGGAGCGGGTCGGCGATCCGCGCGATGTTTTTGACGTTTTTTGAGACGAAGGGGCACCGCCGCGTGCACTCGTCGTCGCTGGTGCCTGCCAACGATCCCACCCTGCTGTTCACCAACGCGGGGATGAACCAGTTCAAGGACGTGTTTCTCGGCATCGAGAAGCGCGACTACTCGCGCGCGACGACCTCCCAGAAATGTGTGCGCGCCGGGGGCAAGCATAACGACCTCGAAAATGTCGGCTTCACGCGCCGCCACCACACCTTCTTCGAGATGCTGGGAAACTTCAGCTTCGGCGACTACTTCAAGAAGGATGCGATCGCCTACGCGTGGGAGCTGGTGACCTCGCCCGAGTGGTACGGACTCTCCAAAGACCGCCTCTACGTCACCATCTTTGAAGGGGACGCCGAAGTCCCGCGCGACGACGAAGCCGAACGCCTGTGGAGGGATGTGGGCGTTCCCAAGGAGCGCATTTTCACGTACGGGCGGAAGGACAACTTCTGGCAGATGGGCGAAACCGGCCCCTGCGGTCCCTGCTCGGAGATTTTTTACGACATGGGGATGGAAGCCGCGGAGACTCCGGGGGTGGATCGGCCGTTTGGGGAGGATGAAGCGCGGTATGTGGAGATTTGGAATTTAGTTTTTATGCAGTTCGACCGCGCCGCGGTGACCGATGCGAAGGGCGCTGTTACGGATTACACGCTGACGCCGCTGCCAAAGCCCTCGATTGATACCGGCATGGGTTTGGAGCGCACCGCCGCGGTGCTCCAGGGGGTCATCAGCAATTTCGAAACAGATTTGTTCACGCCGCTGATTGCGAAGGCGGCGGAGCTAACGGGGGTCAGGAACGATCTGGGCAATGCCAGCCTCCGGATTATTGCCGATCATGCTCGGGCTTCGACGTTCCTTATTAATGATGGGGTGCAGCCTTCGAATGAGGGTCGCGGCTATGTGTTGCGCAAGATTCTCCGGCGTGGAATCCGGCATGGACGGTTGCTGGGGCAGGACAAGCCGTTCATGTATCAGATGGTCTACGCGGTTCGGGACGAAATGCAGGATGCGTATCCGGAATTGAAGGAGAGCGCCGATCGCGTGGCGAAAGTCGTCGAGGCCGAGGAGAAGCAGTTTGCTCGGGTGCTCGAGAAGGGAGCGCGGCTGTTTGCAGCCATCATTGCGGGCTCTGAGCGCGATTTCTTCAACTCCATCGCAAAACCGTTCAACTATAGAGTCACCCTGCTGCTCGACGATCCATTTGACCCTGTGACACCTGAGAGTATTGTGGCTGTCGTTAGGCGTGAGCGGCCGGAGCGAGCCGAAGAGCTGATTGGCGCCTATTTGCAAGAGCGGAAGAAAGCGCAGCCCGTGATTGATGGCCGAGAGGCTTTTTCGATTTACGAGACCTACGGTCTCCCCCTCGACTTCATGATGGACGCCGCCCGCGACGCCAGCATTCATTTCGATCTCGAGGGCTTCGAAGCCGCCCGCTCCGAAGAGCAGGCGCGGGCCCGCGCGTCCTGGAAAGGCGGCAGCCAAAAATCCGCCAGCCCCGTCTTTCGCGATTTACCGAAGACCACCTTCGAGGGTTATCGACAACTGCGCGTCGATGGCGCGGAAGTCCTGGCCATCGTGAAGGACGGCCAGGGCGTTCCGGCGGCGCAGGCGGGCGATGCGGTAGAAATTGTCCTCGATCGGACGAGCTTTTACGCCGATTCCGGCGGCCAGATTGGCGACACCGGCTGGCTGATGAGCGACGATCACAACTCCGTCGTCGCCGATGTGAGCGGATGCACGAAGCCGGTGCAGGGCGTCTTCGCCCATCGCGCGATTCTGCGGCAACCGGTCAGGCTCGGCGACAAAGTCGATACGGTCGTCGATGCCAACTTCCGCAACGCGACACGGCGCAATCACACCGCGACGCACCTGCTGCATGCGGCGCTGCGCGAGGTGCTGGGCACGCACGTGAAGCAGGCAGGATCGCTGGTCGAACCCAACCGCTTGCGCTTCGATTTTTCCCACTTCACCGCCATTGCCGATGAGGAATTGCAGGATATCGAAGACATCATGAACAAGGAGACGCTCGGCAACACGAAAGTGGAGACGCTCGAGGACGTTCCCATCGATGTCGCGGTGAATGAATATCACGCGATGGCGCTCTTCGGCGAAAAGTATGGCGAGCGAGTGCGCGTGGTGCGCATCGGCGACTTTTCGACGGAGCTGTGCGGCGGCACGCACACCGGAGCGACGGGCGAAATTGGTGTGGTCAAGCTCCTCGGCGAAGGATCCGTGTCTTCAGGCGTCCGGCGCGTGGAAGCCGTGACCGGGCTCGGCGCGCTCAACGAGTTCCGCAAGGATTTCCAGGTGGCGCAGATTGCGGCGCAGCTGGGGCCGGCGGATGGGTCTCCAGCGGATGCGCTGCGGCAGCGTTTGAGCGCCCAGGAAGAGGAGCTGAAGAAGCTGCGGCGCGAGCTGGATGAGGCGCGAATGAAGTCCGCAGCGTTCCGCGTGTCGGGCGCGACGGATCAGGCCGTCGAGGTGGCCGGTATCAAAGTGCTGGCGCAACGAGTGGACGCGCTCGACCGCGGACAGATGCGGACCCTCGTTGATAATCTCCGCAACAAGCTCGGCTCCGGTGTGGTCGTGCTCGGCGGCGCGCAGGACGAGGGCAAAGTCGCGCTCATCGTCGGCGTGACCAAAGACCTGACCGGCAAAATCCAGGCGGGGAAAGTCATCGCACCGATCGCGAAGATGGTCGGCGGGTCGGGGGGCGGTCGTCCCGACATGGCCGAAGCCGGAGGCAAAGATGCGGAGCATCTCGACGCGGCGCTGAAGAGCGCGGCGGACGTGGTGAAGGGGCTCGTCAGCGGTTAGCGTTCAGTGGACAGCGATCAGTCGGCGGGCCAGGTTTCCGAAGTGAATGTGGAAGCGGGCAGGCCCGCGACGTTGAACAGGTTGTTGGTCACCACACCCATCCATCCATAGCGAACGTAAACCGGGCGCGGCACCGCAGTCGCGGAGACGAGGACTGTCTCGCCGTCGATGCGAGCCTGCGCGGGAACGAAGTGACGATCCTCGCCGGCGACCTCAAATGCATCGATGGGCTGACCACGCGCCGTCAGTCCGTGAGCGTGATCGAACCAGACTCGAAGCGCGCTGCTCCCGTCGGGCTGTAATTCCGAGGTCGCCTGACGAAAGAGCGGCGAAGCCCACGGCACGTCTTCGCCATAAGTGATGTGCCGCGCAGCGAGCGCAAGCCGGTGGCCGACCGTCTGCTTGTCGGGCGGGTGAACGTTGTCCGGCGTGCCGATGTCGAGGGTGACGGCCATGGCCGTATTCGTCAGCTGCAGCGTGCGGCGCTGCGCGTCGCGCACTTTGCCCCAGTCTTCGCCGGGTGAGTGGAAGCTGGAAATCTGCACGAAGAAGAAGGGCAGATTACCCTGCGCAAACTGCATCCGCCAGTCGCGGATCAGCGCTGAGAACAGCGTTGCGTAATACGGCGCGCGGTCAAGCGCGGAGTTGGTTTCGCCCTGGTACCAAAGGAAGCCGCGCAGCGACATCGGCGTGAAGGGGGCGATCATGCCGTTGTAAAGGCCGGCCGGCAACCACGAGCTTTCGTCGGGATGCCAGGGATGCTGCGGCAGTGGTTTGCCTGCGGCGCGCGCCGCATCGTCCTCGGCCTTCTCGGCGGCGATTTGGGCCTTCAGATCTGTTTGCTCGTCGGCGAATCGCGCGCGGCTCCCGAACGCCGGCAGCAGGTCGGGATGATTGCCGAGGGTGTCCATCGACACCCAGGAATCGGCGGGCGTGCCGCCCCACGTGGAGTCGATGAGCCCGACGGGCACGTTTTCCTTCGCGGCGATCTCGCGGCCGAAGAAATAAGCAACGGCGGAAAAGGTCGCCGCGGTGGCCGGCGTGCAGACAGTCCAGGTGTCGGGCACATCGTTCATGGGAGAGTCCGCGCTCTTGTGGTCCACCAGCAATAACCGCAATTTTGGATTCGTAGCGGCCGCGATTTCCCTGTCGCCATCTTTCAGGACAGCGTTGCCAGGAAAGCCCTGCAAAGGCATCTCCATATTGGACTGGCCCGACGCGAACCAGACATCCCCAACCAGCAAATCGGAAAGCGTGACGTCGGGACCGTCGCCGCTGATGGTGAGCGTGTAGGGCCCGCCAGCCGTTTCGGGAGCAAGCCACAGGCTGAAGGCGCCGAGAGCGTCAGTCTGGGCGGGCACGGTTTGCGCGTGAAAGCGCGCGGTGAGGTGAGCACCGGGCGTGGCCCAACCCCAGAGATGGATGGGGCGATCGCGCTGCAGAACGGCGTGATCACTGAGCACATGCGGCAGACGCACCTCGGCACGAAGAAGCCGACAAGGCAGGAGACACCAACAAAAAAGGAACGCGATACGCAGAGATTTCACGACGAACCTCGGGGCGCGCACAGGCAGCCGCGCACGAACACAAATTTTTTGCGTATCGAGTGTACAGGCGGAAGACGAGCCGCGAAGCGGAATCGATGATTGGAGCCGGCCTTACTGCCCGAGGAACCTGTAGCTCACGCCGAGGCTGAATCCGTTCGGTGTCAGACCGTCCTGGTGCTGAATCAGTGCTCCGGAGCTGCTGTAGCTGGGCGGGCCGGCAAAGGAGGGCCAAATCTCATACTCATAGTCGCCGCGGAGGGAGATTCTATGTGTCAGACGATACTGAAGCGTTCCCCCTGGAACGTAGGCAAAGTAGCTGCCCTTCAGACTGCCAGGTTCCGGGTAGTTGGGGGTGGTGATCAGGCCGGCTCCGAACAGCATCTTGACCCACGCATCGAGGCGGCCATAACGGATCGCCCGGTAGCGGCCGCCGCCCAGGTAGTTGGACTCGATCTGCTTGTCTGGGCCGTTCCAGTGCAGCCAACGCGCCTCGCCTTCGACTCCCCACTTGGGGGCAACGTCGAGATCGAAAAGCGCGGTTGGGCCCACCAGTTGGTTGGGGCAGCCAAAGGGCTTGCTGCTCGAGCAGGAGAAGTCGGGATTGAAGGACGATATCTCGCCTCCGGCCCAAAAAGTCGAGTTTCCGCCGACCGTGGATTCCGGAGCCTGGGCGCGCATCGCCACAGGCGCGAACAGCAGAACAAAGATTCCAGCCCACTTGAGCATGCCGCAGCTCTCCTCTGATGTGGAGGTTCAACACCACCGGGGTTATTTCCTGGTTAAGAGGCGAATTCTCCCGCAAAGGATGTGCGGGTATCGTCCTGTTCGTTTCCGCAATTCGTCAGGTTTTCCCGGATCATAGAGAATTCGCGAGGCTTAGATGGAGGGAAGGCCTCCGCGAGGCTGGAGCCGACGACCGGACTTGAACCGGTGACCTGCCGATTACGAATCGGCTGCTCTACCAACTGAGCTACGTCGGCTTAGGAACGCCCGCAACAGGCAAGATCGGCGGGCTGAGGCTGAACTTGATTTTATCGTCACGGTCAGAGAGCGTAAAGCACCGCGAGGTCTATACTGCACCCGATGCAAAACGATCCGGGAGCGGAGTGGCAACGGCTCACGCGCGTCTACCATGAGAAGAGCGATGAGGAACTGCTCGAGCTGGCCGAGGATTTTGGGAATCTGACGGAAACGGCGCAGCAGGTGCTGCGGGATGAGATGAGGAAGCGAAGCCTGGCGGAACCGAAGCCAGCGCCGGTTGCTGATAGCAAGCGAAGCTTTGGCGAGTGGAACCCGGCCGCCGAACAGGAATCGAATCTTTCAGCAGCCGCCGATTCCCCAGACGATGACGTCGCCTCCCGCGCTTATCTCTGCGAATGCGAAGACTCCGATCAGGTGAATCAGCTGGGCGAGGCGCTGCGTTGCGCGGGAATCGAGTCCTGGGCTGAGAACCTGCACGCACCCTTCGCAGACAGAGGACTGCAAACCTGTCGGATCTTTGTTCGCGCCGATCAGCTTGCGATGGCGCGGGAAATCGCAGCGCGTCCGATTCCACAGGACATCAGGGACGAAACCACAGCGCCGGTTGGAGATTTTGATCCGCCGATATGTCCACGATGCGGTGCCGCGGATCCGTTGCTCGAGTCGATTGAGCCATCGAACCGCTGGGCCTGTGAGAACTGCGGCGCGCGATGGAGCGATCCTGTGGGGTAGGAAAACGAGGGACAAAATGCAGCGGAGACGGCCGGTTCCTAACGAGAAAAGGCCGCCCGGCAACAGGGCAGCCTTTCCTTCAGGGAGAATAGTTCCAACGGAGGCAAGCCATCAGAACTTTCTGGCGCAATACTATGGGCGCCTGGAAAGGGTGTCAAGGCAAAATCCAGGAAGATTGCAACTTGCTGAACAGTAATAAGTTACAAAAAACGACCGCTGCCGTCCGAGGGGTGCTGGGGAGATCGCATTTTCCCCTTTTGTTCGCTCAGACGAGCCTCTCGCGAAAAATAATCCCTTTCGATTCTGGAAAATAGGTTCGGTTCCAAAGAGCTCTCAGGGTCCTCGGCCGGTTCGCAGCCGCCGCGGCGGTCTACCGGCTCAGGTGCAGGGAGATGAATTCCTCCTCGGTGACCGCAGAGACTGGCTTACCCCGGAGAATGCGAATGAGTGCGCGCCCACCGCCGAGGAAAAATCCGAGGAGAAGAGCGGCGCACACCAGGATGACAACCATCATCGTGATGCCCATCAGCAGGCGATAGAGTTTCACGGTTTCCGGAACGTAGCCTTCGGGATGATTGATAGTGACGTAGTCGTCGAAGTGAACGCCGCTGAGGAGTTGCTGTGCTTTTTGCAACGAGGAGCTGCCGCTGACGACAGCGACCAGCGGTCCGGAGCGCTTCGTCGTGAAGCCCGACGATTTTGCGAGCGCGTCGAGTGCTTTGAGATGAGCGCCGGCGATCTGCGGCGTTGGATAAAGCAACAAGGTCAGAGTTCCCTGCGGGCCATACTGCGCGGTGACGACTTCAGTGTCCTGGCTGAAGTCGATCGCGGCAACGGGCAGCAATCTGCTGATGCGCGCGTAGGCGGCGGGGCCGATAGCGTATTTCACGCTCGATGCATCGAGCAGCGCGGTGGGCAGATAGTGCGGAAGTGAGGGCGGAATCCCAGCGGCGCCGCCGGCCCTGGGGATCTGCGCGGCGAGTGCATTCAGTGCGGCTTTTTCATCGGTGGAGGGATGCGCGAAGGTCGCATCGACCACGGTGGTACCGATCCAGAACAGGTGGTGATCGGCAGAGGAGGCGCCATCGTGGCCGATCGCCTCAACATGCATGCCGGGTTGCCGGAAGAAGGTGAAGGCTCCGTAGGCGCCGGTAGCATCGGCGAAGTGGTAGGCGCGAACAGAGAGGCGTTGCGCGCCAGCCGAGTAAGTGGCGCCTGTGGATTGTGCGAGGCCGTATTCCTGCAGGACAGCGGCGTCAGAGGAGTCGGCGATGCCGGACGCTGCGGCGGTTTCGGTCCAGCCGTCGAAGGATTGCGGAAGCACGGGGGCGGCGGGCAGCGCCGGCGCGGCGAAGGCCAGCGCAGAGGTGAAGAAGACGGAACAGCTGAGAATTCTGGCGAGGGGCATTTATCGACGTCCAGGGCGTCGCTCTCTATCGATGATAGTTGGACTGACACCGCCAACGAAAGAAAGGTTTCAGGATGGAAGGTTTCTTCTATTCCGTGGTGGAGGGGTGCGACGGGGCCTGGGCGACGCGCATGCCGTTCAGGCTGGAGACGTAGCGGGAGACGCCGCGGTAGAGGGACTCGGCAATGCGCTGGCGGTATTGCGGGTCGCGCAGCTCCGCCGCATCGTCGGGATTGGTGAGGAAGGAGATTTCGGCGAGGATCGATGGCATGTTGGCTCCAATGAGGACGACAAAGGGAGCTTTCTTGACGCCGCGGTCTTTGAGGCCGGGATTGCCCTGATCCAGTCCGGCGTAGAGGCTCTGGTCGACGTCGGAGGCGAACGCGCGCGACTCGTTAATCTTGTCCTGCAACGCGATCTTCTTCACCAGATCGGAGAGCTGGTGGATGGATTGATCGGAGGAGGCATTTTCACGAGCGGCGACTTCGAGGGCATCGGCGGATGAAGTGAAATTGAGGTAGTAGACTTCGACGCCGCGCGCGCTGGTGTCGACGCTGGAGTTGGCGTGGATGGAGATGAAGAGATCGGCCTGCGCCTGATTGGCAATGGCGGTGCGGGTCTCGAGCGGGATAAAGGTGTCGTCGCTGCGGGTGTAGATGACGTCGGCGCCGAGGCGCTGCTTGAGGAGGCGGCCGAGGCGGAGGGCGACATCGAGCACGACGTCTTTTTCTTCGAGCCCGCCAGGGCCGAGGGTGCCGGAGTCGTGCCCGCCATGGCCGGCGTCAATCACGATGCGGTTGATCTTCAGGCCGAGAGCACGAACCATCGAATTGGGGACGTGCTGCCCGGTGGGCGCAGGTTCGGGCGCGGGAATGCCGGGAGCGCCGGCCTCCGCCGGTGGCACGTCATCGGTGGAGCGCGTGGGTGTGGGTTTTGTGGATCGCGTTGTGGTGCGCGACGGAGTGTAGGGAGTCAATCCAGGAACCGAAGCCACGACGGGCGCTGTGGTGGGATGGCGCTTGGCGCGGACCTGATCGGGTTGCGTGCTGAGTTTCGGCACATCGGTGAGCGCGGCGCCACTGTCCGTGTCGGCGGGAGGAACCGGGCGCAGAGTCGCGCTTGCACTGGGGCGAGGAGCCGGCAAGGTTCGCTCGGACACTGATGGAACCGGATTTACCAGCGGCGCAGCGCCGGCGATCTGACGCGGAGGAACAGGATTCGGATTGCCGTGCACGTCGATGATCAGGCGTGGTGGATTTTGCAGGAAAAAGGCGGAGTAGTCGGTGAGGTTGTTGACGTCGAGCACGATGCGCGTGGTGCTGGCTGAGGTTTGCGCGGCACGGACGCGGGTGAGAAAGCCGTCGGCGACTTCGACGGGGCGCCCGGAAAGCTCGGGCGAGAGCCGCGTTCCAATCAGGTCGAAGAAGATGCGGTCAGGATTGGAAACGCGCGCGGCCTGGTAGCGGACCTCCTGCTGCAGGTCGATAGCGACGCGGGTGTAGCTCTGCGTGGACCAGTGGCGGATGCCGGTGATCAGAGGCAACTGATTGCGGCGCGGCGGTGGTGGCGCGTTCATTGTGCGCGCGTCATCGGTGTCGGCCGCCGGCTCTTCGACGAGGCCTGCGCTCGCCCCATCCGCGGAGGATTGAGAGGGGATGTTGCTCTCGTCGATCGCCGGCGCAGGAGTGATGGGGGTCTGGTTCCTGGGCCTTGCGGCCGGAACCGGCGCGGACGCTTGCGGCTGGGATGACTTTGCAACCGTGGAGTTGCGCCAGGTATCCGAGCGCGAGCTTTGGCGGGCCGGCAATCCCCGCGCGCCGGCATTCTCGTCGCGGCGGATGTTCTTCAGCTCGGCACGAGCCTCAACGCCCAGCGGGCTCTGCGGATAGAGGCGAAGAAAATCCTGGTAGGCGGCTTTCGCCTGCGACAGATCGCCGAGATCCCGCTGGTAGATTTCGCCCTCGGTCAGCAGCGCGCTGATGCGGTAGCGGCTACCGGGATACTGATGGCGGAGAAATTCGTACTGGCCGATCGCGTCGTGGAGTGCCTTGTCGTCCTGAAAGACCCGGCCCTCCTCGGCAAGCAGATCGGCGACCGCCGCGATGGAAGCGTCGGCTTTGGGTGAGCCGGGATCGCCGTGGTAGATCGCGCGATAGGCGTCGAGGACGCAGTCGTACTGCAGGCGCGTGCGCTGCTGCTCCGGCCGCCCCTCCAGCGCTTCGCGTAAACGCTCTGCGTGCCCGAAGGCAGAACTCCGCGCGGCAGTATATTGCGCAGCGGCGAGGGCCGTGGATGGCAAGCCCGCGAAGGAAAGAAGGGCGAAAGAGAGAACGCAGGCGCACGCCGCATTCGCCTCGGGGGACAGCATCGGGGATCGGACAGCGCGCTGCATAGGCGGCCGGGTCGGCCGAGTTCCACCGGCCTGCTTTCCACACGGGGGAGAGAGCGACTCTGCCGAAGACACTCTCGATTATAGGTGCGGGACAAATACGGAGTCGCGCATCGATGGACCGGTCACTCGACCGAACCCGGATCGTAACGCGGGGTTGCGGGGATTACGCGTCCCGCCGGACCCCTTCGCACGGCGACTGCAAAGGATGGACGGAGCGCGGGTCGTGTCTCAGGTTGAATTTCTGAGCGCAGTCCGCCGGGCGAGTCGCGCGATTAAGCAGGAACGTACGTCAACCGAATCAGGTCATCGGCGATTAAATCGCTGGACACCAGGTGGAGCGGGGGCCGGGGGCCCGCGAAGAATGGCTGACCACCACCAAACACGACGGGGCGGAAGTAGAGTCGATACTCATCGATCAGACCGGCCTCGGTCAGGCTTTGCGCCAGGACGGGTCCGGCAACGTGAATCTCGCCAGCCAGCTCGGCCTTCAGCCCGCGTATCCCCTTCTCGAAGTCATCCGCGACCAGCGTCGCGTTGGGGCCAAGGGGCTTGAGGGAGCGCGACACGACCCACTTCGGCTGGCTCCGCCACACCTCCGCGAACTCGTGATCCTCCGCGTCCCAGTCAGGAAGATCTTCGTCCCAGTAACGCATGATCTCGTACGTGCGGCGACCGTAAATGAGGCCCGTCGCGCCGCGCACCAACCCGATGAAGTGACGGAAGGCCGCGGGTGCAGGCGGCCCAAGCTTCATGTGGTCGACGTAGCCATCAAGGGACTGGCTCATTCCGTAGACAAGTTTTGCCACGCGGTCAATCTCCCTCCCACGTTCTTCAGAATAGCGTGAACCAGCGTCACGCTGAGGTGAGGCTGAACACTCCCTTTGCGCCCCATCGTCGATGGGACCAGTAACCACGGGTCCCCTTTCCCATCCGAGATGCAAACTGCGACATGACGTGGGCGCGCGTTATCTTGCGCTGGCGCGGTGCTATCTGAAACACTGACCCTGCTTTCCTTATGGTTCGCCACTACCTTGTGAAAGGCCGCGTGCAGGGCGTGGGGTTCCGCTGGTTTGTCCACCGCGAAGCCGCCGCTCTGGAGCTGAACGGCTGGGTGCGCAATACAGAAGACGGCCACGTGGAAGTTCTGGCCGCCGGAGACGCGGAGTCGCTGGCGGATCTGGCTCGGATGCTGCGCAAAGGATCGCGGGGCAGCCGGGTGGATGCGGTGATTGAACACGAACTGGATGCGATGGAAGCCGAAAGCCTCGGTCCGTTTCGCATTGAAGGAGCCTGGTAGAGAGTTATGACCCCTTGTGCCACCGATTGCGAGCCGTTGAAGGCGCTGGTCCGGACGGTTCCGGATTTCCCCAAGCCAGGGATCTTGTTCTACGACATCACGACCCTGCTGAAGGATCCGAAGGGATTCGCGACGCTGATCGATGCGCTGGCGCAGTACTACATCGATAAGGAAATCGATCTGGTGCTGGGCATCGAGGCGCGCGGATTTATTTTCGGGCCGGCGCTGGCGTATCGCCTCAACGCGGGGTTCGTGCCGGTGCGCAAGCCGAAAAAGCTCCCCGGACCGACGGCGCGCGTCACCTACGATCTGGAATATGGATCGGACACGCTGGAGATTCACCTCGGCGCGATTGAGCCGGGACAGCGCGTGGTGCTGGTCGACGATTTGCTCGCGACCGGCGGCACCATGGAAGCGACCATCAAGCTGGTCCGTCAGCTCGGTGGCGAAATCGCCGGCCTGGGCTTCGCGATCGAGCTGGATTTTCTGAAGGGCCGCGACCGGTTTAAGGAGTATGACGTGTTTAGTCTGCTCCACTACGACGAGTAGGCGCGTTCGTCCACAGCGTGCTGGTGCCATGATGAACAGGAGAACCAAACACCGACGGGCAAGGAAGAGAGCTCTTGCCCGGCTGAAACGTGGCTTTGATCTCCAGTGTAAGCCGCGCCCCCGGGATGAGTTGCATCAGCGCTAAGGCCGCGACATTTACCGAAACTCAAACACCTGCCACCAAACCCAGGGTTGGCATGGGCCGCTGCGCTTATACTGCGTCTTGCTTTTCTGAGGAGGGGTGCGATGCGGCGTAGGGAGTTCGTCAAGCTGGTGGCAGCAGCAGCGGCGGGCACGGCAGTGGGTCCGGCCGCAAGTGCGGCGGAGGCGCCTGCGCAGGAGCTGGCTGCGCCAAAACCAGAGACGATGGCGCCGGCCTCCGCCGATGCCGCCGGTTTCGGCGCGGTCACGCAGAGCTATGCCGAGTACTGCAATACGCCCGCGAGGGAGCGCGTCTTCTATGCGCTCGAAGGCGGCAAAATCATCAGCGAAAAACTCGACGAGGGGACGTGGAAGCCGACAGGATGGATTCAGCCGCCGGACCTGCCCATCCCCGGAGGCTCGTGGGATGGCGTGCCGATGGAGTCGCCGATCCCCAATCTTGCCGGCACGGGCCCCTTCAAGCCTACGTGGGATTCGCTGCTCCACTACGAGGCGCCGGAGTGGTATCGCGACGCGAAATTCGGCATCTGGGCGCACTGGAGTCCGCAATGCGTGCCCGAAGCCGGCGACTGGTACGCGCGCAACATGTATATCGAAGGCGAACGCCAGTACAAATACCAACTCGACCACTACGGTCCGCAGTCGCGCTTCGGCTTCATGGATATTGCGGCACAGTGGACGCTGCTGAACTGGGAGCCCGAAGAGCTGATCGCGCGCTACAAGAAAGCGGGCGCGAAAATTTTCGTCACACTCGCGAACCATCATGACGGGATGGATTGCTGGAACTCGCAGCACCAGCCGTGGAACGCGGTGAACGTCGGGCCGCATCGCGACGTGGTGGGCACATGGGCGAAGGCGGCGCGCGACGCGGGATTGCGGCTGGGTGTGACAGTGCATCAGGCGCGGAACTGGTGGTGGTTCCAGACGTCGCACGGCGCGGATACGAAAGGCCAGTTCGCCGGAGTTCCCTACGACGGCGCCCGGACGCTCGCGGATGGCAAGGGCCGCTGGTGGGAGGGATACGACCCGCAGCGCGTGTATGCGCCGAAGCATCCCTACAACGCGCTGCCGGATGCGTCGTTCGTGAAGAATTTCTACGACCGGACGAAGGACCTGATCGATCAGCACGATCCTGACCTGCTCTACTTCGACAATCCGCGCTTCCCGCTGGGCTGGGCGGGGATGAACATCGGCGCCTACTACTACAACCGATCCATGCGCGCGCACGGCGGCACAGTGCAGGGCGTGATCACCATCAAGGAAGTGCCGGATCCGTGGGTCAAGGCCGCTGTGGTCGACTCCGAGCGCGGGCTCACGAACAAAATTATGGAGTACGCATGGCAGTCGGAGACGTGCCTCGGCGACTGGCACTACGATCGCTCCCTCTACAACAAGCCGGGTGAATACGGCGGCTACCTGCAGCCCCGCGACGTCATCCACTGGCTGATCGACACCGTCAGCAAGAACGGGACGTTCATCCTCAACGTGCCGGGGAAGCCGGACGGGACGATCGATTCGAAGGAAGTCACGATCGTCGACCGCATCACCGACTGGATGAGCGTGAACGGCGAGGCGATCTACGCGACCCGTCCGTGGAAGGTCTATGGCGAAGGGCCGAATGCCATCAAGGCTGGATCGTTCCAGGGGAACAGCGTGAGCGCGCTGAGCGAGAAGGATATTCGCTACACACGCAGCAAGGATTCAAAAACGGTCTACGCGATTGCGCTGGGCTGGCCGGCGGGTGAGTTTGTGATCGCATCGCTGGGAACGGCGAGTACGACGCAGCCGGGGAAGATTCTTCGTGTGGAACTGCTGGGGACCGGCGAGAAGCCGCGCTGGCGGCAGGCCGCGGAGGGATTGCGCGTGACACTGCCTCCGCTGTACAAGCCGGCGGTGGATTATGCGGCGGCGTTGAAGGTGACGCTGGCTTGAGATGAAAAGCGCTGAAGAGCCGCGGCTGACGAGGGTGTCCGCGATTTGTCTCGCGCTGCCGGAGGCCGTGCGCACGGATCATGGCGATCATGCGGCCTTCACGGTGCGCGGGAAGAAATTCGCGTATTTCCTGAATGATCATCACGGCGATGGGATTGTCTCGGTGTGCGCGCGGGCGTTTCCGGGAGAAAACAAGCGGCTGATCGAGGCGCATCCGAGCAAGTTTTATTTGCCCGCGTACGTTGGCCCGCGCGGCTGGGTCGGGCTGCGTCTCGATCGCGGCAAGGTGGACTGGGATGAGGTGCGCGACCTGGTGACGGCGAGTTATCTGCAGGCGGCGCCGAAGAAGCTGGCGGCGGTGGTGGAGGCGGCCATCGAGTAAGCAGGTTCGGATTACCGGTTAACCAGGCGGCTTCGGTTCCGGCGATGGGGTCGGCCAACCGGAAGGTCGACCGCGTGTAAATCCAGTCAGGCAAGGCGCTTTTGCTCCATTTTTGAAGACACGAAAATGGCCGATTCCGATTTTGCTTGACTGTATTGCAAATTGCGATAGACTGATTGCGATTTGCAATAGACCACCATGAAACTGGGAGAAAAACTGAAATATCTGCGGGAGGCCGAAGGCGAACTCCGCGGGCTGAGGCGAGCGATCTCGCAACAGGAGATGGTGCGGGCGCTCAAGTCTGAGACCGGGAAAGCGCTGAGCCAGAGTTACCTGTCGCAGATCGAGAGCGGGGCGCGGCCGCACCTGACCAACACCACCCGCCAGGTGCTGGCGAAGTTCTTCAAGGTGCATCCAGGGTATCTGGTCGATGACCCGGAGGGCTATCACGCGGAGCTGATGAGCGACGCGCGCGCCCTCGAGGACAAGCTCGATCTCTGGCTGGTGAGCGGGGCGGAGCGGTTCCGGCGCGATCCTGAGCTGAAGCAGGCGCTGCTGGCCGTCGCGCGGCACGCGGACTCGCGGCGGTGTTTGCTGCTGCTCAACGCCGTGATCGAAACGCCGGGCCTCGTCAACCGGTTGTTTGAAGTGCTGGGCGGGCGCGAGCCCGAACTGGTTCGCGCAGAACCGTCGCGTCTCGTACGCAAGGCTGGGCTGGCCCGCAAAGAGGGCAGCCGGGAGGCCACGCAATGACGACGTTCTATCTGATTTGTTTCACGCTGGGACTTTCGCTGACGGTTTTGTCCGGTCTGGGGGCGTTCACGCACCTTCATTTCGGGCATGTGCATCTGCACCTGGGGCACGGAGGGCACGGGCACGTTCATGTACCGAATGCCCGTGGCTCGGTGACGAAATCGAGCGTTAGTCCGGTCAATGGATTCACGCTGGCGGCGTTTCTCTGCTGGTTCGGGGGATGCGGCTATCTGCTTTCCCGCAGTCACGATTTCGGAATGTTCGTGGTGCTGGCGTTGGCCACCATCACCGGTCTCGCCGGAGGAGCGATTCTGTTCTGGTTCCTCGTAAAGGTCCTGCTGCCGCACGAGCATGAGCTGACCGCGGCGGACACGGACATCGTGGGAATCCTCGGAGTGGTGACGGGGCTGGTGCGCGAAGGAGGCGTTGGTGAGATTCAGTTTTCGCAGAACGGCAGCCGCCGTTTTGCACCCGCGCGCAGTGAAGCAGGCGTAGCGCTTGCGCGCGGCACGGAAGTGGTGGTCATGCGCTATGAACAGGGCATCGCGTACGTGCGGCGGTGGGACGAGCTGTCGGGCGACCTATCAAGAGCACAGGGCGATGCCTCCGGCGATGTCTCCTCAGTCGCCGGGAACCACAACCCAAAGATGTAACGCACCCGATGGAAAGGATCGGGCGTTATGACGAACACAGTGATTGTGATTGTTGGATTGAGCCTGCTGGCGTTGATCATTCTGACGGGCATGTTGGCCAGGATGTTTCGCAAAGCGGGCCCGAATGAGGCGCTTATCGTGTATGGATTCCGCGGGCCGCGCGTCATCAAGGGGCATGGGACCATCATCTTCCCCATGGTGGAGAATTGCCGGGAGCTGTCGCTCGAACTGATGTCGTTCGACGTGGCGCCGCAGCAGGATCTCTACACCAAGCAGGGCGTCGCCGTGACCGTCGAGGCCGTCGCGCAGATCAAAGTGCGCAGCGATCAGGAATCGATCCTGACGGCGGCGGAGCAGTTCCTGACCAAAACGCCGCCACAGCGGGAAGGCCTGATCCGGCTGGTCATGGAAGGCCATCTGCGCGGCATCATCGGGCAGCTCACGGTCGAGCAGATTGTGAAGGAGCCCGAAATGGTCGCCGATCGGATGCGTGGAACATGCGCCGACGATATGAGCAAGATGGGCCTCGAAGTCGTGTCGTTCACCATCAAGGAAGTGCGCGACAAGAACGAGTACATCACCAACATGGGCAGGCCCGACATCGTGCGCATCAAGCGGGATGCGGAAATTGCCACCGCAGAAGCGGAGAGAGACACGGCGATCCGGCGGGCGAATGCGACGCGGGAGGCAGCGGTGGCGAAGGCGGCCGCCGATCAGGAACGGGTGCTCGCGGAAACGCAGTCGCTGTCGAAGCAGGCGCAGGCGCAGCGCGATCTCGACATTTCGAAAGCCCAATATGCCGAGCAGAGCCGCAAACAACAGGCTTCGGCGGACAAAGCTTACGAACTGCAGACCAACATCACGCAGCAACAGGTGATCGCGGAGCAGGTGAAGGTGCAGCAGATTGAGAAAGAGCAGCAGATCAAGGTGCAGGAGGCGGAGATTCTGCGCCACGAGAAGGAGTTGATCGCGACCGTGCTCAAGGAGGCCGAGGTCAACCGGCAGCGCGTCGAGGTTCTGGCCGCAGCGGAGAAGGCTCGTCTGACGATGGAAGCCGAAGGCCGCGCTTCAGCGATCAAGACGCAGGGCGAAGCTGAGGCTTCGATCATCTTCCAGAAAGGCGAGGCGGAAGCCAAGGCGATGAACGTGAAGGCCGAAGCCTATCAGGAATGGACGCAGGCCGCGGTCGTTGACCGGTTGATTTCGAACCTGCCGGAAGTCGTCCGCGCCATGTCGGAGCCATTGTCGAAGGTGGATCGCGTCACCATTGTCTCCACGGGAGGCGATTCGGCGGGCACGAGCAAGCTCACCGGCGATATGGCGAAGATCGCGGCGCAGGTGCCGGCTCTCTTCGAAGCGCTCTCCGGGATGGATATGCGCGAGCTCATGTCGAACATCACCAGCATGCGTCCGCGTGGGAACGGAAAGGGCAACGGTTCGTCGGCGGACGGGCCAGTGGTCGACGGCAAGTAACAAATCGGGGCGGGGCGTCGATCCGCTCCGCCCCCATTTCCTAAAGGAGGGAAAGGGTATGGCACTCCTCGAACGGGTCAGCACATTGCTTCGGGCCAATCTGAACGATCTGATTGACAAGGCCGAAGATCCGGAGAAGCTGCTGAAACAGCTTGTCCTCGACATGGAGAATCAACTCATGCAGGTGAAGACACAGGTTGCGATCGCGCTGGCGGATGAGCATCTGCTCGAGAAGAAGCGCAAAGAGCACGAAGACGGCGAAGCCGAGTGGAAGCGCAAGGCGGAGCTCGCAGTCCGCAAGGGCGACGACGGCCTCGCGCGCGCGGCGCTGGAGCGGTCGCTGAGTGCGAAAGGAATGGCTGCGGGGTTCGCGCAGCAGCTGGAGGATCAGAAGACCGAAGTGGAGACGCTGAAGACGGCGCTGCGGAATCTGGACCAAAAGCTCGCCGAAACGCGCAGCCGCTGCGAACTGATGATCGCGGAGAGCCGCCGGGCTCGCGTGGTGGGACGTGCGCAGAAGGCTCGGGAAGTGATCGCGAAGAAGGAAGGAGACTCGAGCATCGCGAGAATGAAGTCGAAGATTGCGGGCGATGAGGCGCGCAACGCCGCTTCGCGCGAGATGATGGATGGCGATGCGGTTGAAGCCAGGTTCGCGAAACTGGAGCGCGAGGAGCAGATCGACGCGCTCCTGCAGAATCTGAAGGAGCAGCACGCGAAGAGTGCGTAAACACGCGCGCTCGGCACCGCCATCCCTCAACTCAGGAAAAGGTTCGACGGCGAGTGCCAGTAGGAGCGAGGAGCAGGAGCGACACGAAACCGCAGCGATCAGGCTGCGGCGCGGGATTTCTCCTGCTCCCACATCCAGCGTGCGTAGTCTTCGTTGACCACGCCCAGGTGGTAGAGGCTGTTGTGGGTTTCAACGAGGCGGTTACCCCAGTCAACACTCAGGATGGCAGAGGTATAGATGGAGCCGTTGCGGAGGTTGGTGTGACCCATGACGTCACCGGTAAGGCGCTGGCCCGGCTCCAGCGTGCGAAAGCCGTGGTAGACCACGCTCCCGACAACGGACCAATTCTCGATTCTGACGATCGGCTTGTCCATAGTTGTGTGACCTGACGTTTCCGCCACCGGTCGCAAACGACTATCCAAGCCCGTGGCTGGCCCTTCCTGGAGAAATATTTGCAATTTTAGGGCCAGTCATAACTTATGAGTAAATAGGGCCTTCCAGGGTTTGAGAGAGAAAAGCAGGGAAGTTTTTACCGGAACGTTACATCTTTGTTGCTTAGTGCCTGAGGTAATTCGGCGGTCCAGGAAGAGACGGCAACGCGTCGAGGCGGCTTGGCGACCGGCTGCGCTTCGCGCCCAGCGCTGAGCGTGGGAAGCGTCAGTCAACGCAGGAACTCTTCGGCTCGCGTGGCGCCGGTTTCGCGCGCTGGCCGAAAACCCTGGCCGACGCGCGGCGGAGAATGACATCGGCATGCAGTTTTATATACTTGCGCATGCTTTCATTGCGCGTTCGACTCCCACTCTGCGCCTGGGTTGCGCTTGCTCTGCCTCTGCTTCTCTCTGGATATTGGGTTCAGCCCTCTGCCGCCCAGGCCACGCCTCCTTCGGCTCCCACCCCAACTGCAGGAACGGGGCCGCACACCATAACCCTGGACGATCTCTTCCGCTTTCACGATGTGGGCGGCCCGGTGGTGTCACCGGATGGACAGTGGGTCGCCTACACGGTGTCGACCGTCGAGACCAAAGCGGACAAGCGGATCACCGATCTGTGGATGGTTTCCTGGGACGGCAAACAGGATGTGCGCCTGACCTGGGCTGGCGATGTGGATGAGGATTCCGACGATCTCAGCTCGTCGGGCGCGCCGCGCTGGAGTCCGGACGGGCAGTATCTGTCGTTCACGGCAGGGCGCACCGGAACGGCGAAGGGCTCGCAGGTGTGGGTCCTGGATCGGCGCGGCGGCGAGGCGCATCAGCTGACCGACGTGAAGGGCCATCTCTCGGCCTACTCGTGGGCGCCGGATGCGAAGCGGCTGCTGCTCTCGATTACACCGGAGGATGAAGCGGAGGCCGCGGCAGAGAAGGTGAAGGGCACGGGGGAGAAAGAGAAACCGAAGCCGATCGTCGTGGACCGCTACCACTTCAAAGAAGACGTGGAAGGCTATCTGAAGGACAACGAGCACACCCAGCTGTTTCTCTGGGACGTGACGACGAAGAAGCTGGAGAAGCTGACGACGGACACGAAGTTCGACGAGAGCAATGCGGTCTGGTCGCCGGATGGAACGCACATCGCGTACGTGAGCAATCACGACCCCGATCCGGATCGCTCCATCAACACCGATGTGTGGGTCGTGGACGCGAACCCACATTCCACGCCGAAGCAGCTGACGACCTTCAGCGGACCCGACGGCGGACGCATTGCGTGGAGCCCGGACAGCAAGTGGATTGCGTTCACCGAAGGCGACGTGCTGAAGCTGTGGCAATACAGCCAGGAAAAGCTGGGCATCGTCGCCGCCGATGGCAGCGCGGCTCCGCGGATTCTGACCACTGCGCTGGACCGCTCCGTCTCGTCGCCGTTTTTCTCCGCAGACGGCAAGTCGATCGACGTGATTGTCGAGGACGATCGCAATGAGTATCCGGCCAGCGTCGACGTTGCGACAGGCCAGGTGCACCGCATGGTCAGCGATCCAGGCTCGACGACAGGGATGAACGAGGTGAACGGGCGCACGGCCGTGATCTGGACCACGGACTCCCAGCCGGGCGAGGTCTATGCGCTCGAAGACGGGAGTCTGCGGCGGCTGACGCACCACAACGACGATGTGGTCGCGAGTCTGAAGCTCGCGGAGACGCGTGACGTGAAGACGGTCACGAAGGACGGTACTGAAGTCCACGGGTTGCTGACCTTGCCGCCCAACGCGCAGCCGGGCACAAAATATCCGATGCTGCTCTTCATCCACGGCGGGCCCAATGGACAGGACAATCACGGCTTCAATCTGCACCGGCAGCTCTTTGCTGCGCACGGCTATGCCGAGCTGAATGTGAATTACCGCGGCAGCTCGGGGCGAGGCAACGCCTATCAGAAGATCATTGCGGCGGACTGGGGCGATCACGAAATCCAGGACCTGCTCGCCTCCGTCGATGAAGTGGTGAAGGAAGGCTTCGTCGATCCCGATCGGATGGGCGTGGGAGGCTGGAGCTACGGCGGCATCCTCACCGACTTCACCATCGCCAGCACGACGCGGTTCAAAGCCGCCAGCAGCGGCGCCGGCATGGGCAATCCCCTGGGCCTCTACGGCATCGACGAGTACATCCTGCAATACGACTACGAACTGGGGCCACCGTGGAAGGATCCGCAGAAGTACATCCAGATCGGCTATCCCTTCTTCCACGCCGACCGCATCCATACGCCCACGCTGTTCATGGGCGGCACCTCGGACTTCAACGTGCCCCTCAACGGCGGCGAGCAGATGTATCAGGCGCTCAAGAGCCTCAACGTTCCGGCAGAGCTGATCGTCTATCCGGGCCAGTTCCACGGCTTCACCCGGCCCAGCTTCATCAAGGACCGGTATCAGCGGTGGTTTGACTGGTACGACCAGTGGGTGCTGGGCAGGAAGCCCGCCCCCGCAGCGCCGGTGGCTGCAGGAATGACGGTGAAGAACTAAGCCGGACGAGCCCGAACTTCCGCGAAATCAAGGGGGGAAGGGGAGGGCTGCTCTATCGGGGGAGTACGCAGGGGAGGGACGAAGCAGGGCTGATTCAGCCCTGCCGGAATGCAGGGACCGAAACCGGGTAAGCCGTAACCGGCTTGCGGGGATCGGGCACAAAGGCGGGGACGCAGCTCTGTTGAGAAGCGTGAGCACTCTCCGCCCAGTTTTCGTACTGCTCATTGATCTGGCCGAGCTGGTAGACGGTATTGCCGGTTTCGACCAGGCCCTTCGCCTTGTCGATGCTCTTAATGACAGAGGTATAGATAACGCCGTTCGGGAGGTCGGTATGCCCCATGAGGTAGCCGGTCAGGCGCTGTCCGGGTTCCAGATCCCGGAAGCCGTTGAAGATCAGGTTGTCCACTACCGACCAGTTCTCAATCTTGGCTGTGAGCTTCTCCATGCCTGGGGTGGCCCTGAGCTTTCCGCCGGAACCGCTGTTGCGGCTATCCGGCTATTACCTTCTTTGGCAGATTAGGGGCAATCGGATGACCAACCTGTAAACAGTTGAATTGGGGCGCTTTAATTTGTTACATCCATCGGCTGGGAGAAATTTTTACGTCCTGCCGCGTCGATTCTTCGCAATTCACTTGCCATTTTCGGGGCCTGGGCGGTCGAAATCTACCACCTTTGTGGCAGTGAAAGGCAGGCAACCCAAGGCTCTCACGGAAACTCCAAAGACGGTTTTCGCCCCGAGAGACGGGCAAGACTGGACCCTCCCCCTCTACTCCGGTTTGCCCGGATTCCTGGGCTTCGGCGGCGTCTTCTCCGGTGGGGGCGGACTGCCGGGAAGCAGTCCTGGCGTCGGGCGCTTGTTGTCGTGGACCCAGGCGAGCAGTTCATCGAAGGCCAGCCCCGTCTGGTCCGCCGTCACGTTGCAGTGCCCGTCGCGATCGACATACTGCTCGGCGAAATTCTCGCCATTGCCCACCCGCTCCGTCAGCTCGTCGTACCAGGCCGTCGTCGAGGCCGGCACCAGCGGATCGTAGATGGTGTGCACCTCCAGCAGCTTGCGATGCAGATTGCCGCTGGGCGAATACCAGTTGGCGAGGAATCGATACGCGTTGGGATCGGCCGAGTACCGATGCACCCTCTGATTCAGCAGCGCATCGTTGGCTGTTCCGTTGTAGACGAGGTCGAGATTGTCGAAGGGATTGCCTCCCGACTTGAGCCGCAGATCCTCAATCACGAAAGTATTGAAGACCAGCACATCCGCCAGGCCGCGGTTGGTATGGATATTCGCGAGCTCGCGCACCAGCGCAGCCTGCTCCGGATTGGCGTCGAGGCTCTTCTGCACATTCGTGATGGTGGGGATGTCGTTCATCATGAAGGTCGGCGGAATGTGCTCGACGTCGGGCAGCACACCGGGGAAGAATGCGTCGAAGGCCACGCGGTCGGCGAAGGCGCGCTGCATGACGAAGTCGGCCGGAGCCAGCACGCCGCAGACCGCAAGACCGCCCGCGTAGTCCTTCGGGTTCTGTTCCAGCCCCATCACCGTCAGCAGCCCGCCCATCGAGTGGCCCATGAGAAACGTCTCGCGCGGGGCGCCATATTTCTTGCGGAAATAGCGGCGGAGCGCCTCGGTTTCGGCGGCCGCCTGCGGCACGGCCCATCCGCCCACGGCATACCCCGAGCGCGCGACCGCGTAGCCGCGATTGAGAATCTCCTGCAGGATGCGCGTGGGCGGGTATTTCGGATCGAAGACCTGGGGCGTCGGCTCGTAGCCATGGAAGTACAGCACCAGACCGTGGTTCCAGTTTTTGGGAACGTCGATGCGGAACGACGCGCCATTGATCTTGCCGGCTTCAGTTTTGACCGGCACCGGCGGCGGTCCGGCGGGCACGGCCGATGCCGCCGTGGGGATCGGGGCCGGATTGGACGCGGCCGTGTGGGTGGCTGGCGCGGGCGTGGCGGGTGAGGAGGCGTGTGCGGAGGGTGCTGTCTGGGTCGCGGAATTCGGAGTCGGGGAAGAACCCGCCGTGTGTCCGGAAGGCGTTGGGGCTGGCTGGCCGGTTTGCGCCTCGGGCGCCGTCTGCGCGCGCGATCCCGCCGCCGCGAGCGGAAGAAGCAAAAGCCACAAAGCGACGCGGCGCAGAGGTCCCGTCAAGTACGCTCCTTTCCGCTGTGCGAAGATGAGTGTTTGCCCGTGACCCTTGTGCCGAGCCCGGGAAGCCGCCTTTTGGAATTCGATGCCAACCCCGCCCAAACGCGAGTCGCCCCGAAAGAAACAAGCTAACCCAAAAGCTCCTCCGGCGGGTTCGCCGAAGCGCCCTGGGGCAAAGCCGGCCGCGTCTCGCCGACCGGACGCGCCTCCGATCGACCCTCCCACACCCGCGATTCCCGGTGCCATCCGCATCACCCGCCGGGCCGCCGACCGTCTGCGCGCCGGCCATGTGTGGGTCTATCGATCCGATGTCGAAGAATGGCCTGCCGGTGCGGATCGCCTCCCAGCCGGTCTGGTTCCGGTGACGGACCGCCGCGGCGCGCTGCTGGGCACCGGCCTCTACAGTCCGGCTTCGGAGATTGCGTTGCGGCTGGTCTCCCAGGAGCTTCTGCCCGACGAAGCCGCATGGCTCCGCATCCTGCGGGAACGGCTGCGCGCTGCGATCGATCGCCGTGCACGCCTCCTCGACCGGGACAACAATGCCTGCCGCCTCGTCTTCAGCGAAGCCGACGAGCTGCCGGGCATCACGGTGGACCAATACGCGGGCCTCGTCGTGGTGCAGCTGCGCCACAAAGCCCTCGACAACGATGCGACTCGCGCCACGGTGACGGAGACGATCCGCGCAGCCGTCAACACCGAACGAGGCGGCCCCGACACGATCCTCGAGCGCGAAGATCCGCGCATCCGGGAGCTGGAGCAGCTCAGCGTCCCCGCTTCGGCAACGTTGTTTGCGCGTGACGCGGAAACGCCGGTCACCAGCACGGGCTTCCGCCTGAACGGGCTCGAGTTTCATTTCGACGCGACCAGCGGCCAGAAGACGGGCGCGTTTCTCGACCAGCGGGAGAACTATGTCGCGGCCGCGCGCTACGCTTCCGGCGAAGCTCTCGACGTCTGCACCTACCAGGGGGGATTCGCGCTGCATCTGGCCCGCGTCTGCCCGCGCGTCACCGGGATTGACGTCTCCCGGACGGCGCTGGAAGTGGCCGACCAGAACCTGGCAGCCAATCGCGCGGCTCTCGGCGCCTCCGATGTCGATTGGGTCGAAGCCGATGCGTTCGCTTTGCTGCGCGACTGGAGCGACGCGGGCACGGTTTACGACACCATCGTTCTCGACCCGCCGGCCTTTGCGAAGAGCAAACGCGCGGTGGAAGGGGCGCTGCGCGGCTACCGCGAGCTGAACCTGCGCGCCCTGAAGATGCTGCGCCCCGGCGGACGGCTGATCACCTGCTCCTGCTCGCACCATGTCTCGCTCGATGCGTTCATGGAGACGCTCCGCGCCGCGGCCGGCGATGCGCGCCGCCGCGTGCGCCTGCTCGAAATCCGCGGCGCGTCGCCGGATCATCCCGTGGTGCTGAATATCCCCGAGACCGAGTATCTGAAATGCGTGATCCTCGAAGCCGAGTAAATCTCCCGAACCAGGGCGTGGGAATCTCGTTCAATGAAGGAATAACGCAGACCTGAGCAGGAATTCCTGAACCTTTCCCCGATCGAGCTTCTCAGGAAAACTCTTCGCCCGCCCGTTCTACAAAGCTTGTCAAGCTTTTGTGGAAAAATCCAAAGTAATGACCGCTGATGAATAACCACTTACAAGCCGGCCAACCCAAAGATATTGGCACGAATATATTTGCCGCACCAAGGGTTTTGGTGCGTGTGCTTCCGAATTGCCAAAATCGCGTGATAAAGACAGGGTGTCATGTCACGCGATTTCGTACAATCGAGCAACCCTAAAATTGACGAGCGGCTATTCGTGTATCTGGCCTACATCGACGATTCAGACACCCGAGCAAAAGATCAGAAGTGGCAGGTGTTGTGCGCCGTTCTGATTCCCGATGTGTCGTTTTTCTCTTTAGAGGCGATCTCTTCCGATGTCATCTCCAGGCTGATGACCGAAGAGCGTTTTGATGAATTCACCGAATTCCACGCCTGCGAGTTGTATGGTGGCTACGGGATATTTGAGGGCATCGAGCAGGGCAAACGGCTTGCGGCAATCAGGGAAATACTGAAGAGTCTTCCCTCCCTCCGCGCCAAGATTTCCTATGGAGCTATCGATCTTGAGCACCTGAAGCGGCAGCCCTACGCTTCGGCCAATCCCTTGGACATTGCGTTTCGGATGTGTGCCGAAGGAGTGGAGTCGTGGTTTCGCCAGCTTCTTGGCGAAGTGCTAAGGGGGAACCAACCCGAGGGCGAAATGTCGGCGATTTTTATAGCTGACGAATTCGACAAGGGCAATAAGGCAATCCTGCAAAAGTCGTTTCGTTCAATGAGGCGCCGGTACAGATTCGACGGGAACGGAATACCGAGGATGGCCGGTATCCACGACGATATGTATTTTGGAGACTCCAGGTTCTCGCTGGGGATCCAGATGGCTGATCTGTGCAGCTACTTCATTGCGCGGCATCTGGCCGGCGACCCAGAGATCGATCACTATTACAAGCTAATTGAACCGCTGATCGTCAACGCACGGCACGACCCGTAAAGGAAAAACCCCGCCTGCCAGGGCGGGGTCACGAGCACAACACGGATTTTATAGACGGATATTACCGCATAGGAGAATTGCGTGCAAAATCAAAGTTCCAGGATAAATATCTGCTCCACGTCGAAGCGTGCCCCGCGAAATGATGGATCAACTGCGGCAAGCGGAAGCGTGACAGAGAGTGCCGATTTGTCCCAGTGGTCATCCGGTACGTTCTCTAAGCCCGGCTTTCCCTCAAACTCTCGCAGTCCGGAAAACCTAAGTGATACGAGCGGGCTATCGACCGAAAAAGAGAATACGACCTCAGGCGTGCCTACGGACCACAAGACTACTTTGCCGGAACCCGTCCACTTCACTCGACACTTAGAAAGCACCGAAAAATTGATCATGGTGGCAGAAAGCAGCAGTTCTGTTTGCTCATCCTGCCACCCCTTGATGATGAGAATTGCTTCTTCCGGCCTCATCACGATTGGGCCTCCCTGGCTCATTGCACCGCGGGATGCGGTTTTTGAAAGCGCGAATCGGGACTCTTAAGCGATTGCGCTATGATAGTCGCATGAAACCTCCGCCGTCCGATCCTGAGTTCGCCCGATTCACAGACGCGATGCGCTGCATCATGCGCGTGTCGAAGGCGGACATTCGGAGGAGTTGAAGCCGAAGACGCGGAAGCCTAGGGCTCCAACTTCCGGCGTTTCGGCAACGCGCTCCAAAACAGTAAATTAGAACGGTTCCGCTGGCGTTTCCTCGCTCTTGCCGGTCAGTTCGGCATAGGTGATCCGCTTATCCTAAATCTGCGAAACGGCCAGCATGAAGCGGTCCCGGTCATCTAGGGCTTGTTTTTGGCGAAGCGATTGTTGTACCGGAAGATCTGCTCATCGAGGTAGCGATCCAGGTGGAACGGTTTCCGCGGCAACGTAGGTACCGCGTGGCTGCGCTTGAGCAGCGACCAGAAACGCCTCTCCGCGTTCCTTTCTACAAAACTTGTCAAGCTTTTGTGGAAAAATCCAAAGTAATGACCGCTGACTTAGAACCACTTACACGCCAACCAACCCAATAATATTTGGCGTGTTATATCTCCGAACTTGGTATTCTAATAATAGGGAGTAAAAAAGAAAAAGCCGCCTCCTCCGGGCGGCTTTTTCGCCTCTCAAAGGTGGGGGGCCTTTGCCCTGGTCGGGATCGGAAGCAGCACCCCGGCGCCGTCAGCGCCCTTTGGATTCCGCACCCTGTCGGACCGCGAGACCCGGGGCCTCTTCGCCTGCTGTTGGCAACAGGATGGGTTCGGGGATGGGGTAACACCCTCAGGGTATTACCCGGCAAAACGCGCCGATTCAGGCACCTATGGGACCGCGACCCACACAAAATTTTTTCTGGGTACCAATCCTGACTGACAGCAGGAACGGAGTGCTCGCGACAGCAGGGTCTTTCACGCCCAGTCGCCCTCAGGGGATGTCGGCGTATTCGGGCGAGAGGTCGCGGAGCTTTTTCACGACGTCGATCAGCCGCTCGGCGACGTAATCCACTTCTTCTTCGGTGTTGAAGCGGCCGAGGCCGAAGCGGATCGAGCTGTGCGCGGCCTCTTCGCTGAGACCGAGGGCGCGCAGCACGTGGGACGGCTCAATCTTGGCCGAAGTGCAGGCCGAGCCGCTGGACAGGGCGACGTCCTTCGCGCCCATCATCAGCGTTTCGCTGTCCACGTGCTCGAAGGTCATGTTGAGATTGCCGGGCAGACGATGCAGTTTCGCCCCGTTGACCCGGACCCGATCCAGTCCCGTTTCGATCTTCGCCTGGAGGCGATCGCGGAGCGCCGTCAGACGCGCCGCCTCCGATTCGAGCTCCGCGCCGGCGATCTCGCAGGCTGCGCCGAGGCCCACGATGCCGGGAACATGCAGGGTTCCGGAGCGCATCCCGCGCTCGTGGCCGCCTCCGTGCATCTGCTCGGCGAGGGTGACGCGCGGATTGCGCCGCCGGATGTAGAGCGCGCCCACTCCCTTGGGTCCGTACATCTTGTGCCCGGAAATCGAGAGCAGGTCGATGTGGCTGCGGTTCACGTCCACCGGAATCTTGCCCACGGCCTGGGCCGCGTCGGTATGGAAAAGCACGCCGCGCTCGCGGCACAGCGCGCCCATCTCATCGATCGGCTGCAGCGTGCCAATCTCGTTGTTCGCGGCGAGAATCGTGACCAGCACCGGCTTCTCGTCGTCCATCGCGTTGCGCAGATCGTCGAGGCGAACGCGGCCCTCCGCATCGACGGGCAAAACGGTCACGCGGCAGCCCTGTTTCTCCAGCCAGTGGCAGGTGTCGAGCACGGCATTGTGCTCGGTCGCCTGGGTGATCACGTGTCCGCGGCCGCCCTGCGCCTGCACCACGCCGGTGATCGCGAGGTTATCGCTCTCCGTCGCGCCGGAGGTGAAGACGATTTCCCGCGCGGTTGCGCCGATCAGCTTCGCCACCTGCGCGCGCGCGGTTTCCACCGCCTGCTCAGCCGCCCAGCCGAATCCATGGCTGCGGCTCGCCGCGTTGCCGTAGACGTCGGTCAGGTAGGGCATCATCGCCGCGAGGACGCGCGGGTCGAGCCGCGTGGTCGCGTGGTTGTCCATGTAAATGGGGAGCTGCATCGGTCCCTTTTCATCGATCCCGAAGCCTGCGTCTGTTTTTGTTTCGGGTCTGCTTGAATCTTATAACTGGATCGTGACCAGTTCCTGGCCGGGCGTCCGCTGCACGGTAACTTCGGTTTTCGCGTCGGCCAGGTCGGCGATGCTGATGCTGCGGAGCAGGCCGGAGATGCTGTCGTTGACCCGCGCCAGCGGCTCTTTGATGGTGCAGCTGTCGGTCAGGTCGCAGCCGCTGTGGCTCGGTCCGCAGGAGGTGATGAAGAGGGGCCCGTCGATGGCGTGGATGACCTCGAAGGCGGAGATTTCGCGCGCCTGCTTGAGCAGCGAATAGCCGCCGTTCATGCCGGCGTGGGAGCGCAGAATGCCCACCTTCGCCAGCCGCTGCAGGATCTTCGCCAGCAGCTGCGGCGGGATGTGGTAGGCCTCGGCGATGTCCTTGGCGCTGAGCGAGGTCTGATCCGCGTGCTCGGCCAGAAACTTGAGCGCCATGAGGCCGTAGTCGGCTTTTTTGGTGAGCCTGAGCATAGTTCGCCCGTATAGCAAGTTTACGGGGAAGAGGAAGCGAATTCAATTGGAATGCGGGATTCAGCTGGTCCAGTGGATTTTCGGGCGCTCGACCGCGGGACGAACGGGGCGGCGGCGCGTCTGTTGCATCAGCCATTTCTCGAGGGAAGGTGACGATGACACGACGCAGTTTCCTGCTGGCCGTCCTCTGTGTTTTGGTGTGCCTGTCCACGGGCGTCCAGGTGGGGTCTGCCGCGGCGTCCTCTCCCCCGGATCTGGCCCATACCTGTCTCATCACCGAGGATGTGGATCGGCTGGTCGCGTTCTACGAGCCGGTTCTCCAACTCAGGCGCAGCGCAGCGGGCAGGATTACGCAGAGTTCCGCACCGGCGCCGGCGTGCTGGCGATTTTCTCCGCCCAGGCGCAGGAGAAGTACATCCCCGGCTCGGCAACGGCGGCGAGCAATCGCAGCATGATCCTCGAATTCAGGGTGAGCGATGTCGATGGCGAGTACGCGAGGCTGCGGAGCCTGGTCAAAGTCTGGGTCAAGCCTCCCACCACGCAGCCCTGGGGGACGCGGTCGGTTTACTTTCGGGATCCGGATGGCAACCTCGTCGACTTCTTCGCGCCCGCACGAAAGCCGTAGCGGGCTGGGGCGGGGTTTCAGCGCGTACGTGCAGCGTCGTAGACTGCCTGGGCAATCTCCGCGATCACGTGTTCGCGCACCGCGGAGGGCGCGGCCGCATCGGCGACCAGGATCGCGATGGCCAACTTTCGCCCGTCCGGCAACGTGATCAGCCCCACATCGTTGGTCGCGTTGGTGAAGTTGCGGGCCGAACCCGAGGTCCCCGTTTTGTCGGCGACCACGGTTCCGGGCGGCAGCAGCGCTCTGATTCTGTGGTCGCCGGTGTGGGAGGCGGTCATCCAGCCGAGGAGCAACTGCGTGTGCTGCGGCGAGAGCGGTGAGCGGTCGGCCAGAAGACGGAGCAGCGCCACGAGGGCCCGCGGCTCGGCGGAGTTTCGATCCTCGAGCTTCACCTCACGCCCGAGGGTCTGCTCCGTGTCGACGATGTGGATGCCGCTGATGCCGAGGCTACGGACGTACGCGTCGGGCGCCGATGGGCCGCCCAGGCTGCGGACGAGCATGTCGGACGCTACCCCATCGCTGTTCGAAACCGCGAGGCGCAGCAGGTCCTCGATGGGTACGTCGGCGTTGCCGTGGGGATGCTCCTGTTGCAACTGGCTGAACTGATCGGGGGCGATCCGGTCGGAGGGGAGAAAGCGGATTTTCTGGTCCAGGGTGAAGCGGCCCTGCTCGACGGCGTGCAGCATCGCCATGGCGATCGGCAGCTTGTATACCGACTGCATTGGAAATGCGTCGGCCGCATGAACATTGCAGTCCAGCGTCTTCCCCGGCAGGGAGCACGCGACGCCAACCCGGCCGTGCGCCTGCGCCGCGATGCGGGCAAGGTCGGCGCTGCGTTGAGCGTGAGCGGGAAGTGCGAGACCCAACGAAGCCAGAAGAGAAACCAGAAGTCGAGCGCGGGGCATTCAGCCGATTGTATCGGCAATCCTCAGAATGGACGGTTACACCCAACCGCCATCGATGACGTAGCTCTGGTTGGTGATGGAACTGCTGTCGTCGGCGGCGAGAAAGAGGATCAGGCGCGCCACCTCTTCCGGCAGGATGAGGCGCTTGAGGGCCTGGGCGGCGAGAATTTCGGCTTCGTACTCCGGGGTGAGCCAGAGACGACGCTGGCGTTCGGTGACGATGGCTCCCGGCATGACGCAGTTGACGCGGATGTTGTCGGCGCCCAGCTCGTGCGCCAGGGTGCGCGTCATGCCGACGATGCCGGCTTTCGCCGTGACGTAGACGGGCACGTTCGTCGACGGAATGACCCACGCAATCGAGCTGACATTGATGATGGAGCCGCGTCTCGCCTGCCGCATGCGGGGAATGACGGCCTGCGCCATGAAGAATTGCTGTTTGAGGTTGATCGCGATGGTGCGATCCCAGAATTCCGAGGTGACTTCTTCGATGGAGTGACGCGCGTCGTTGCCGGCATTATTGACGAGCACATCGACGGTTCCGCAGCGGTCGAGGATGGTTTGCACCGCGGTCTGGAGGGCCGCAACGTCGGTAAGATCGCAGGCGACGAAGGTCGGCGCATGGGCGCTGCCCGGCCGCAAGCGCTCGATCAGTCTTCCTGCAGCGTCGGCTTGCACGTCCAGGAAGACCACGCGCGCGCCGTTCGCGGCAAAGGCCTCGACGATGGCTTCCCCAATGCCGCTGGCTCCGCCCGTTACCAGGACGACGCGATCCTGCAGGCTTGGATAGGTGGCGAACGCAGAGGCGGGCGGCATCGGTATCGATGATAGCCGCAGTCCGGATTGCGAACCTTATTGCGGACGCACCACCGCCAGCGAAATCGGCGACTGCGGGAGGGTCACCGCGCCGCCCGCGATCTCCGACAGCTCCCCCGTGGCCGGATTGACCTTGTAGCCGACGATGGTATCGCTGGAGGCGTCATCCCCCGCTCCCCGGTTCGGGACCAGATACACGTATTTCACTGCCGGGTCCACCACCACCCAGGATCCGTAGCTGGCGCTGTAGGTGGCGATCAGGCTCAACGCCCCCGTGTCCTCGTTGATCTCGTAGTCGTACATCGCCCTGTTCCCCAGCGCATAGAGAAAGCTGCCATTGGGCGCCATCAGGATGGCGAACGGAGCGGTCTCCGGTGTTACTCGGGCGAGCCACTGAAGCGTGGTGAAGGTGCCATCCACACCCATGCTGTATGGCACGATCTCGTATTGCCCGACGCCCTCGTTCGGATAAACGGGCTCCGCTGCATATAGATACTTCGCCGAAGGAGTGACTGCTGGCGCGACGCCCACCTGTGCGCCGCCGAGGGCGATGTTGGTGGTGAGGGAGCCATTCGAGGGACTGATGTGGAACGCCGCGATGCTGGAAACCGACTGGTAGGTAAGGTTCACAAAAACGTCGCTGCTCGACAGGGCCGGCGGCTCAGGGACAGCGCTGCCGGAAGCTGGCGCGCTGCCCAGAGCATAGGGCGATCCGGGCACCTCGGAGAGATGACCATTGGCGGCGACATAGTATCCATATAAGTGGATGGCGCCGCCGATGGTCAGCGCGGGTGGCGTGCCGTACAGGTACTGCCCCCTCGGATCGACGGCGATGGCCCCCGCGGGGATCGGGAGGTTGGCGATATTGGTCAGGGTGCCCGTCGTCGCATCGACCCCGAGCGAATCAACTCCGTCGCCGATCAGGTTGTAGGCGAGGAAGAGGAACCGGCCCAGCGGATCGGCGGCGAGATTCGTCGAGCATGCCGCCGTGCACGGCCGCGAATTCCCCGATCCGACATTCGCCTGGAACGGCTCGCCGCTCACAGGAGTCAGCACTCCCGTCGATGCGTCGATTCGCCAGGCGTAGATGGTACCGCCGCCGCCGGACGCGGTGGCATAGAGGAACTCGTTCCCGCTGCTCGTGCTGCTTCCCGACGACCCGCTGCCGCCGGTGGTGCCGGAACCGCCGCTTCCGGTACCCTCGCTTCCACCCGAGCCTCCGCCCGGCGAACTGCTGGTCATGTTGATGCTATTGCCGCAGCCGGTGAGGACCAGCGCGATCGTCCAGGAGAGGGCCAGGCGAAGAGCTTTCATGGCACACCTGCATCCACTTGGATTCCCGCCGTCGCACTTTGTTGTCCGGTCTTTGGCGAAAAGATGACCCTTGCGTCGAGCGGTTCGCGGGCGTCATGGATTCGGTTCCGGCAAAGTCCGGCAAAAACGATTATGTTGGCAGGGGCAATCATTTCCGGGACCCAGGGGGATCAGCGCAGGTGAATCGCAGAAGCTTTCTGAAAGTGGCAGGAACCGCGTCACAGGCATTCATGGCAACGAGGCTTCACGCGATGGTCGATCCGGATGAGCCCGGCACGCTGCTCCGTCCGCAGCAGACCGAGCCCGAAAAGCCCGTCGCGGCGAACGACCACATCCAGATCGCGCTCGTCGGCGCCGGCGGACAGGGCCAGTACGACACCAAAGTCGCTGCCTCCATCCCCGGCATTAAAGTCGTTGCTGCCGCCGACTGCTACAACAACCGCCTCGACCACGCGAAGGAGCTGTGGGGCGCCGACATCCTGACCACCCGCGACTACCGCGAGATCCTCGATCGCAAAGACATCGACGCGGTCATCATCGGCACGCCCGACCACTGGCACAAGCAGGCTTCCATCGATGCGATGAAGGCGGGCAAAGACGTTTACTGCGAGAAGCCGATGATCCATCTGTATTCGGATGGACCGGAGATGATCGAGACCAGCCGCGCGACGAAGCGCATCCTGCAAATCGGCAGCCAGCGCGTCAGCTCTATCGTCTATGCCAAGGCGAAGGAGCTGTTGGCCGCGGGGGCGATCGGCCAGCTCAACATGGTCCAGGCGTTTTGGGATCGCAACTCGTCGATCGGCGCATGGAACTATACCGTTCCGCCGGACGCGTCGCCGGAAACCTGCGACTGGCCGCGCTTCCTCGGCACCGCGCCGAAGATTCCCTTCAACGGCGAGCACTTTTTCCAGTGGCGTAAGTGGAAGGCCTACGGCAGCGGCGTGGCCGGGGACCTGTTTGTGCACCTCTTCAGCGGAACGCACTTCATCACCGGCGCGCATGGGCCGACGCGCGCCATGGCCACCGGAGGGTTACGCTTCTGGAAGGACGGCCGCGATGTCCCCGACGTGTTGCTCGGACTTTTTGACTATCCCGAAGGGTTCAATCTGAGCCTGCGCGTCAACTTCGTCGACGGCGGCGCGGAGGGCGAGGGCTTCCTCTTCGCCGGCTCCGAAGGCCAGATGGAGATTGCCGGCAACACCCTGACCGTGAGCCGCGTGCCCCGCGAAAAAGAGCCCGGGCTGATGATCGGCAGCTTCACCGACGCGATGCAGAAGCAGATTACGGCCACCTATCGGCAGAAATATCCGCTGGTTGAGCCGACGGAACCCACTCGCGTCGGCTTCGACAAGTACGTCGCGCCACGCGACTACAGCGACAGCTACGACCACTTCAAGAATTTCTTTGCCTCAGTGCGGTCGCGGCAGCCGGTGGTTGAAGACGCCGTCTTCGGCTATCGGGCCGCCGGCGCAGCTCTGTTGAGCAACCTCAGCTATGAGAAGGATGCCATTGTGAAGTGGGATCCTGAGGCGATGAAGCTGGTGTAGGAACGGCGTTCAGCGGATAGCGTACTGAACGTTCATCCCTGTCCGCTCTACGTTTTCTCACGGAATCTCCCGCACCCAGATATTCCTGAAGCTGATGGGCTCGCTCTTGTCGCCATGCGCCTGCAGCTTGATCGGTGCGCGATCGTACGCCTTATAAAACGGCTGCCCGATGTACAGCGTCTGTCCCTTCAGCTGGAAATGATCCTCGACCAGCACGCCATTCCAAAAGACGGTTGCATACGCGGGCGTCTTCAGCGAACCATCGGCATTAAACGTGGGCGCGGTCCACACCACGTCATACGTCTGCCACTCGCCGGGCTTGCGCGCGGCGTTGACGAGCGGAATCGACTGCTTGTACAAGCTCCCCGCCATGCCGTTCACATACGTCGCATTGTTGTACGCGTCGAGCACCTGCAGCTCGTATCCCGCATCGCCTGGTCCCAGCGACGCGAGAAAGACGCCGCTGTTCCCGCGCGCCTGCCCGCTGCCCGTAATGTTCGAGGGGATCTTCCACTCGATGTGCAGCTGATAATCCTTAAAGCTGCGCTTCGTCTCGATATTCCCCGTGCCCTTGGCCACGGTCAGCACGCCGTCGCCCACGACCCACCGCGCCGGCGTGTGATCCTGCGCTGAGACCCACGCATCCTCATTTTTGCCATCGAAGAGAATGATCGCGTCCGAAGGCGGAGCTGCATCCGTCGCCCCCGGCGTCACCACCGCAGGCACCGGTTGCCATACCTCTGTCTCCTCCGGCTTCGGTTTCGGCTGGTCCTGCTGCGCGAAAGCGGGCGCGGCCAGCATGCTTCCAGCCGCGAAAACAATCAACTTCAAAATAGGTCTGCGCATAACGCAAGGAGGATAACGCAATCGCGCTCGCTGCGCGCGTCAGGGGACGTATCCAGGCCCGCGCAACACCTTGCCCGGCAGCGTGCCTGTCATCTTGCCCTCGGCGATCACCGGAACGCCGTTCACCAGCACGTATGCCATTCCCTGCGCAAGCTGGTTGGGCTGCTCGAAGGTCGCCAGGTCTCGAATTGTTGCCGGGTCGAAGACCACGACATCGGCCCACATCCCCTGCTTCAGGACGCCGCGATCCGTCAGCCGCATGCGCTGCGCGGGCAACGCCGAGAATTTCCGGATCGCGTCCGGCAGCGTGAGCGCGTGCTCCTCGCGCACATACTTGCGCAGGATGCGGGGAAACGTCCCGTACGCGCGCGGGTGTGGATGCTCCTGGCCCAGCAATCCCTCGGGCGAGGTTCCCTGCGAATCGTTATCGATGGAGACCCACGGCTGCTGGAGCGCCAGCACCACGTCCGGCTCGCTCATGCCGAAGACCGCGACGTCGGTGAACGCCTTGTCTTTGATCAGCAGATCGCACAGCGCATCGATGGCATCCTCGTGCCACAGGGCCGCGACTTCCGACAGCCGCTTGCCCTGCAACGGAACCAGCTCGGGATTTTGCACCACCGCAATCTGGATCGCCTCGGGCCCAGGAATCTCCTGCCACTCGTTGTCCCAGTCGCCATGCGGATCCAACATGTCCTTCCGAATGCGCGCGCGGGTGGCCGGATCCTTGAGCCGCGCGATCAGGGCAGCATCGCCGCCATCGTGCGCCCACGGCGGAATAAACGCGGAAAAGGTGTTGAACCACGCCGTGTAGGCATAGGTGTTCGCGCTGATGTCGATGCCCGAAGCCCGCGCGGCATCGATTTGCGCGACAATCTGCGGCATCTTGCCCCAGTTCGCTTTGCCCGCCGCCTTGAGATGCCAAATCTCCACCGGAATGTGCGCCTCGCGGCCGATGCGAATCGCTTCGTCGATGGCTGCCGGCTCGGCGTCGCCCTCGCTGCGCATGTGCGTCGCGTAAATGCCGCCGTACTGCGCCGCCACGGTCGCCAGCGCGATCAGCTCCTCGGTCTTCGCATACGGCGCCGGAGCATACTGCAGCGCCGTCGACAAGCCCACCGCTCCCTGCTGCATCGCCTGCCGCACCAGGTCCTGCATCTGGCTCAACTGCGCGGCCGTGGGCTGCACATCCCCGTCGCCCAGCACCATGCGCCGCACGCTGGTCGCGCCCACATAGCTGGCCAGATTGATCCCCATGCCCTGGCGTTCCAGCCGCGCAAAGTATCCGCGCAAATCGGTCCAGTCGGGCGTGATTTTCAAATGCTCGTAGCTCGCGCGATCCGCTTCGATGATTCGCGCGTTGATCGGCGCCGCCGAACCGCCTTCGCCCGTAATCTCCGTCGTGATGCCCTGGTAAATCTTCGAGGGCAGGCGCGGATCGACCAGCATCGTCATCTCCGACTGCCCCAGCATGTCGATGAATCCCGGCGCCACCACATCGCCGTGCGCATCGATCGTCTGCCTGCGCGCGGCGTCCGCGAGATTGCCGATCGCTGCGATGCGGCCGCCACGAATGCCAACGTCGCCCGAGTACCACGGCGAACCCGTGCCATCGATAATGTGTCCGTGCACGATGACCACGTCGAAGGGCTGCGCAATCTGCGCCTCACCGAGCCGCACACACGACAAAATCAATAAGCCAAATACGACGAAGCAATTTCTCATGGGAAGAAAAACGCGGGCCTGCCCAGCGTGCCCGCATCCTATCACGCGCTCTGTTTTAATCAAGACAGATGCCGCCCCTCTGGAAACCCGAGAGCTGGACTCAGCGCCTGGCCGAACTCGAAGCCCGCTCCGGCGATCTGAAGGAAGCGCCGCTGCGCCGCGACGTGCGCTCCCTGGGCCTTCTGCTGGGCCGCGTTCTCCGCGAGCAGGCCGGGGAAAAGCTCTACGAAAAAGTCGAGGAGCTCCGTCAGTCCGCCATCCGCCGCCGTGAGCTCCAGTCCAGGGGCGAAATCCGCGAAGCCGAGAACCTCATGCAAATGGCGGTGCTCAACATCAGCGGCATGCCGGTCGAGCAAGCCGACCAGCTCAGCCGCGCCTTCGCCTTCTACTTCGAGCTCATCAACCTGGCGGAGACGAATCATCGCAAGCGCCGCCGCCTCTCGCTGCAGATCACGGGCGACCAAAAACGCGAAACCCAGCGCGGCGAGCTGCGCGGCACGTTGCGCGCGATGCGCGAGGCGGGCATCTCCGCCGACAAAGCCCTCGCGTGGCTGCGCCGCATCCTCGTCGTTCCCGTTTTCACGGCTCATCCCACTGAAATCGCGCGCCGTTCCGTGCTGATGAAGCGGCGACGCATGAGCGAATTCCTCGAGAAGCTCGACCGCATCCCCGTTCCCGACGAAGAGCTGGCCGCGCTCGAAGACGCGCTCACCGCCGAGATCACCGCGCTCTGGCAAACCGACGAGGTCCGCAGCCGCCAGCCCGCCGTCACCGACGAAATCCGCATGGGTCTCGACTACTACGACGTCTCCATCTTCGAAACGCTGCCCGGCCTCTACCAGGAAGTCGCTGCCGCGCTGAAGAGCGAGTATGGCCTCACCATCGAGCTCTCCGACCTGCCGTTGCTGCTCGCCTTCGGCTCCTGGATCGGCGGCGATCGCGATGGCAATCCCTTCGTTACTCCTGACGTTACGCGCCAGGCCATCGTCGCCGCGCGCACGCGCCTCCTCGACTACTACGATCAGCGCCTGCAGCAGGCCATCGATTTGCTCACCACTTCGGCGCAACAACTGCCGGTCAGCGAAGATCTGCAGCAGCGGCTCGCCAGGTTCCAGGCCGAGCTGCACACCAGCGAAGAAGCCTTCGGCGCGCGCTTCGAGTTCGAAACCTATCGCCGCTACCTGGTGTTCGTGCGCGCGCGGATCCAGCGCACGGCCGGCAAATCCGACGCCGACCCCGATCTCCTCGAATCCGCGCTTGCTGGAATTTCTTCCTACTGCTCCTCGCTCGATTTTCTTGAAGACCTCAGCGTCGTCCGCCGCTCGCTCGCCGAAAATCAGGGCATTCGCCTCGCGGAGACGCTCATCGATCCGCTGCTGCTGATGGTCCGCACCTTTGGATTGCATCTGCACACCCTCGACATCCGCCAGCACGCGCGCATCCATCGCAAGGCGCTCGAGGAATCCTCCGCCTGGGGTCAAGGATCCGGCGGCGCGCAGAACGGAGCCACCACCCCTGCAGCGCTGAGCCCCGAAACCCGCGACGTCATTGAAACCTTCCGCGTCATCGCCGAAATCAAGAAAGGATGCAGCCCCGAGGCCATCCGCCACTACATCGTCAGCGGCGCTTCGTCGGTCGAAGACGTCACGGCTGTGCTCTGGCTCGCGCGGCTCGGCGGCGTCGAAGTCGCCGGCCGGGGCAACGAGCCAACCGGAGACCCAGGCCTGATGCCGGTCCCGCTTTTCGAATCCATTGAAGACCTGCGCAACGCCCCGGGCATTTGCCGGGAGCTTTGGACCTCGCCCGGCTACGCCAAACTGCTCGCCTCCTGGAACAACACCCAGGAAATCATGCTCGGCTACTCCGATTCCAACAAAGACGGCGGCATGCTCACCAGCACGTGGGAAATTTTCTGCGCCCACCGCGCTCTGCACGAAGTCGCGCGCGAGTGCGGCATCCGCCTGCGCCTTTTCCACGGCCGCGGCGGCACGGTCGGCCGCGGCGGTGGACCCACGCATCGCTCCATCTACGCGCAGCCCGTCGGCGCCTTCGACGGCCAGATCCGCATCACGGAGCAGGGCGAAGTCCTCAACTGGAAGTACTCCGACGTTGTCCTCGCCGAGCGCAACCTCGAGCTGATGATCGCCGCTTCGCTGGACGCGCTGGCCCGCCCCAACGCCCTGCTTCCCAACGAGCACTACTCCGGCGTCATGCAGCCCGCGTGGGAGAGCGCCCTGGCCGAGCTGTCGGAAATTTCCTTCCGCTTTTATCGCGAGCACATCCTCCGGGACCCGGATGTCCTCCACTACTTCGAAGTCGCCACGCCGGTCGCCGAGCTCGAGCACGCCCGCATCGGTTCGCGTCCCGCGCGGCGACCTGGCCAGATCAGCTTCGCCAACCTGCGCGCCATCCCCTGGGTCTTCGGCTGGACGCAAAGCCGTCTGCTGGTCCCCGCGTGGTTTGGCGTCGGCACCGCCTTTGCCGAATTCGCAAAAAAGCCGGGCGGCGCAAAGCTGCTGCGGGAAATGATGGCTGACTTTCCCCTGTTCATCGATGTGGTCCGCAACGTCGAAATGGCCCTCGCTAAAGCCGACCTCGGCATCGCCTCGCTCTACGCGTCTCTGGTACCGGACGCTGCGCTGCGCGAGCGCGTCTTCTCCATGCTCCAGGGGGAATTCGAGCGCACCCGCGACGCCGTGCTCGCTGTCACCGGCCAGCGCGACCTGCTCGAATCCAACCCGGTCCTGGCGCGGTCGATCGTCCTGCGCAATCCCTACGTCGACCCAATGAGCCTCATCCAGGTCGATCTCCTGCGGCGCAAGCGCGCCGGCGAAGACACCGACGAGATCAACCGCGCGATCGCCGGAACGATCAGCGGCATCGCCGCGGGCCTGCGCAATACGGGTTGAGGGTGCGACGGAAGTGCGGGTCCCAAAATGGAAAATCCCCCTGACCTCATTACCAATTCCGGATTTGGTCTGAGAATCTCCTTATCTTTCCCGCGCACTTCTCGTTCCATCCCTTTACGCTCGGTTCAGGGAGGAACCGCCCATGCAGCCCGGCACCAATCCCGAGGACATCAACGCCATTCTGAACCGCTTCCATACCTGGGCCGACAAACATCCGGCCGAAGGAAATGGAAACGGCCATAGCAACGGCGCAGGTCTCGATGAGGTTCGAGAGTTTTCCTACGAAGAGGCCATCCGCGAGCATCGCAATCGCGGCGCTGCGCGAACCCCGCGGCCCAAGGCTGCGCCGCCCGCAAAAAACGCAACCCCGGCCCAGCAGAAATCCACGGTAAAGGCTGTTCCACCGGCGCCGGAAGTCGCCCCCGAACCGCAGCGGCGGTTTATCTCGAGCCTTGAAATTCTCGCCGCCCTCAACAATGTTGCGCCAGCGCCGCCCCTGCAGGATGCCCCGAAACCCGTCGCGTATGCCGCCCCAAAGCCTGCATCGAACGCCGCGCCAGCCGCAGCGCAGACTGCCGGGAAGGCTGCATCCGAGGACGCGCCCCGGTTCCAGAGTCAATCGACGCCGAAGGCTGCCGTGCAACCCACCCGGAAGCCCGCACCCTACGACCCACCCTTTAAGGTCCAACAGGAAAACGTTCAGCCCGCAGTCGAAGTGCGCCTCAAAGCAGCCGCGCCCACACCCACTGACCGGCCGTCGCCAGCCCGGCGACCCGTGGCTGCAAAGAGCGCGATCGCCCGAGCGCCGAAGCCCAAACCGGCGGACGCTTTTCGCCAGATGCTCGCCGACGCTGTCACCCAGTCCGCACCGGACGCCCACCTTCCCGCAAAGCGGCCGGGGGCAGGGCGGGTTCGATCTTCCTGCGCGAAGACAGCGACTCCGACGAAAACAGCGGCGGCCGTGCGCCATCCAGCTTTCGCCACAGCAAAAAAGGCATCTGTCATTGCCAAACCAGAGCCAAAAGCTGCGCTCGCCGCCGTCCGCTCCTCCCTCATCCGGCCGCAGACAGCTATGGCGATGGAATCCGTCGCGCAGAATCCAGCGCCGCGTAGAAGTGCCGCACCAGCAGTCGGAAAAATCGGCAAATCGAAGCCGGTGCCCTCTCATCAGGTCATGGTTGACAGGGCGCAGCAGCCAAAAGCCCAGGCTGCGCCCAAAAGGAAGCCTGATCCGGACCGCACGCGCCGCATCACGACGCGGTTTTCTGCCGCCGAGGAGCGCCGCATCGAAAAACAGGCAGCCGATCTCGGCCTCAACGTCTCCGCCTATCTCCGGCAATGCGCCCTGGGAGCAGTCGCTGCGCAGAATACGCTTGCCCGCGAGCCCCTTAACGCCAGGGCGAACCAACGGGCGGGCAAATCCACCGCGCAGACCATGCCCAATTTCAACAACTATTCGGCGTCAGCCCCATCGGTTTTAGGAGGGTGGCTCGCGCTGCTGCGCAACCGCTTCCTCGGGCCGCCCGTCCGATTCTCCAACCAGGCCTGACCAGCGAACAGCTAGTCCTTCGTCACCTGCGTAGCCTTGTCATTCTCAAACGTCACCGACCAGCGGGTCCCGCCGGCGTTGTATTGCACAGTGCGGTTCCCATAGTTCGACGAGTCCGACTGCTGCATCACGCCGAGCGCCATCGCCGTCTCCAGTTCGGTCATCCCCTGCTTGGGCTGATGTTGATCGATCGCCTGCCACAGGTCCGGGGGCCAGAATTTGTACATTTGGTGCGGATCGTCGTAGTAGAAAACGTTGTCGCAGTAGTACGTCGAATCGGCTCCCTGCATTGTGCCGATCGCAGTTGCATATTCCTTCGTATCGCCCGGCATGGTGAACACGGCGAACGCGGTCGCCGTTCCGTGTGGGATGCGCATCTCTACGCTGGCCGGAACCTTCTCCGTCACGATGTCTTTGATATCCAGCCGCTGGACGCTGGGCAGAACACCGGCTTTGTGCGCGAA
>Ga0210398_10000133_pt1 | contig 93858 bp, 83 predicted proteins | sample IncBWC4OmetaG_FD_161047 | JGI IMG/M metagenome (GOLD analysis project Ga0210398, IMG submission 161047) | Forest soil microbial communities from Barre Woods Harvard Forest LTER site, Petersham, Massachusetts, United States - Inc-BW-C-4-O | ecosystem: Environmental > Terrestrial > Soil >... | reverse complement strand
GCTCGACGACCTCATCGTCAATACCCCCCGCCTCACCCTTCCGCACCCCGCCCTGGCCTTCCGCCGATTCGTCCTTGCTCCGCTGGCCGAAATCGCGCCTGGCCTCTGCCATCCCGTCCTCAAAAAAAACATCAAAGAACTCCTCGCCGCCGTACCCGACGAGGGCTCTAACCGCATCGAATCGGTGCGAAAGATATACTCCCCGAAAGGCCAGCCCTGAACGAAGCCCCATGCGCGTTTCCTCCAGCCGCATTCAACTCGCGATCGCGCTGGCCGTCCTGGTGGCCGCCACAGCCTCTGCGCAAACAAGCGGCACCGTGCGCAACGCCCATGGCGATCCTGTTGCCGCTGCTTCCATCGCCGACATGGCCGGCCACGAACTCGCCGTCTCTTCCTCTGACGGCAGCTTCAGCCTTTCCCAGCCCCCGCATCAAATTGAAGTCATCGCGCCGCATTATGTAGCCGCCGTTGTTACGATCACGCCCGGCCGGCCGGTCGACGTCGTCCTCCGCCAGCCGCTCGAAACCGTCACGGTCACCGCTTACCTCTCCGCACTCGGCTCCTCCGACAGCCCGGCGAGCACGCGCGTCGTGGGAACGCAGCAGCTCCAGCAATCGGCGTCGCCCGCTCTCGACGGCAAACTCCGCGAGGTTCCCGGGTTCGAGCTGTTCCGCCGCTCCAGCTCCCTGGTCGCGAATCCCACCACCGAAGGCGTCTCGCTGCGCGGCCTCGGCTCGACGGCCGCCAGCCGCTCTCTGGTCGTGCTCGACGACATCCCTCTCAACGATCCCTACGGCGGCTGGATCCATTGGGAAGAATTGCCCGAGCTCTCGCTCCACTCCGTCGAAGTCGTCCGCGGCGGCGCATCCGACCTTTACGGTTCCAGCGCCATCGGCGGCGTCATCAGCGTCATCCCGGTGCGCCCCCAGGCCACCGGCGTCGAGCTCTTCGCAAGCGGCGGCTCCGAAAGCACCCTCGACGACGGCGCGCTCGCTACCATCCGGCGAGGTCCATGGTCCGCGCTGGCCAGCGGCGGCCTCATCGCCACCGATGGCTACACCCTCATTGCGCCTGATCTTCGCGGTCCCATCGATCAGCCCTCCAACGTCCACGCGCAAAATGGCCTCGCTGAGGTCGACCGCTCTCTCCCTGATAACGGCCGCATTTTCTTCCGCAGCAACGTACTCAACGAAATCCGCCATAACGGCACGCCGGCCACCTGGAACGCGACCCGTCTCTGGCGTGGCGCAGCCGGCGCCGACTGGCACGACTTCGCCCTTCGCCTCTACGGCGACAACGAGCATTATCGTCAGACCTTCTCCAGCGTCCCGGCCGACCGTGCCTCCGAGACGCTCACCCGCTTCGCCTTCGATCCGGCGGACGAACTCGGCGCAGCCCTGCGCTGGCATCGCCCCATCGGCACGCATGCGCTCGTTCTCGCCGGCACCGACACGCACGACGTCCGCGCCGAAGATTCCGAACAGCTCTTCAGCGGCAAAGGCGGCACACTCGACACCACCGCGCGTCAGCGCCAAACCGGCGTCTGGGGCGAAGCCCTTCTCACCCCTGCCCAGTGGACCATCACCGGCTCCGCCCGCGTCGATCACTTCTCCAACTTCGACGCAGAACAGTTTTCCAGCTCCGCCGCGCCGGCCCAGTTGCCTGCCTTTTCTGAAACCGTTTTCGATCCGCGCCTCGGCCTCGTCCGCCGCATTACGCCTTCGTTCTCCCTCAACGCTTCAGGATTCCGTGCCTATCGCGCTCCCACAGAAAACGAGCTCTACCGCACCGGCCAGGTTGGCCAGCAGATCACCGAACCTAACCCCAATCTCCGTTCCGAGCGCGCCACGGGCTGGGAAACCGGATTCCAGACCGACATCCACCGCTACGGGGCCAGCCTTCGCGCCAGTTATTTCTGGACCCAGGTCAACCGCCCCATCACCGCGCTGACCCTCAGCGTAACGCCGACCTCGGAGCTCCTTGAGCGTGAGAACCTGGGCCAGATCGAGAGCCGCGGCGTTTCTGTCGATTACGCCATGCAGCCCACCACCTGGATCAACGTCGAGGGTGGCTATCAATTTGCCGATGCCACGGTTACAAAATTCGCTCCCGAGCCCGACCTCATCGGCAAATGGATTCCCCAGGTCGCCCGCAACATGGCGACCACGCAGGTCCGCCTCACTCGCCCGCGCATCGGCGTTCTCAGCATGCAGGGCCGCATCAGCGGCCGCCAGTTCGACGACGACGCCAACGCCTATCTGCTCCACAGCTATTTCCGTCTGGATTCGAGCGCGGAACACAACTTCGGCCGCCACGTCGTCGCCTTTGCGTCAGGGGAAAACCTCTTCGACCGCTCCATCGAAGTCGGCAAAACTCCGCTCACGACCCTCGGCACGCCGCGCCTCGCCCGGGTGGGAATCAGACTGAGTTTCGGCGAGTAGTTGTCAGGACTTACCCTCCAGGAGCGCCGCCACCCCTGCCCCAATCACCGCCAGTGCCGGATCCTCGGGCAGAATCTCGACGTTGTAGCTCTGCAGCGGGCTCATCTTCACCATCTCCCACAGGTGCTCCTTCAGCCGCGGCAGTTCTAGTCGGTCAATATCGCGCCCCGTATAGTAAAACCGCCCCGGACCTTCGAGATGAATCTGCGACGCCGTCGCCGCGGCCAGCGCCCGATGCCACAGCTCCACGAACTCCGCGCACCGCCGGTCGCCCTTCTTCGCTGCCGGAAAAACCTCATCCGGTTCCATGTCCAGAAATCGCAGCCGCATCGCCCGGTGACCCATGATGCCTTCCAGGTGCCCGCGCCCGCCGCAGCCGCAGTAATTTTCCTTCGGGTCGAGCGTCACCACCATGTGCCCGCCCTCCCACGGCCCCTCGGTGATCGGGAACCGCCCAAACCCAATCCCATTCCCAATCGTCCATACACGCACCTGGCGGTCCATCCGCCCCCTCGTCGCCGCAATCCCCGCCGCCACCGCGTCCGCATCGTTGAAGACCGACACCGTTACATCCAGGCCGCGCCTCTTCAGCCCTCCGCTGATGTTGCTCGCCACCTGTGCACCCTTCAACTGCGGCAGGTTCGGCGCATCCAGCATCACACCCCGGTTCACATACCCAGGCAGCGCCACGCCCGCCGCGTCAATCGTCGCTCCTTTCGGAATCTGGGCCGTGATTGCGTCGCACATGATCTCGCACAGGCTCTCCGCCGGCACTTCGATCAGCCCATTCGTGTCATCGATATTGTCCGGAAACTCCTTCAGCTCACCGGCCAGCTTGTGGTCTTCGATCAGGCCCGCAACCACCTTCGTCGTCATGACTGCGCCCACTGCCTTCGACATAATCCCTCGCCCTCGACTCACCCCTCAAAACGGGCCAGCCGGTTGATGCCGTTAAACGCGGCGGCCTTGTAGCATTCGGCCAGGGTGGGATAGTTGAACACCGTATCGACGAAGTAGTCCACCGTGCTGTTCAGCGCCATCACTGCCTGCCCGATGTGCACCAGCTCCGCCGCGCCCTCGCCAATGATGTGTACGCCCAGCACCTGCCGCGTCTCGCGATGGAAGATGAGCTTCAGTCGCCCTGTCGTGTCGCCGCGGATCTGCCCGCGTGCAATCTCGCGATAATACGCCACGCCCACTTCGTACGGCACGTCCTCTTCCGTCAGCTGCTCTTCTGTCTTGCCGATAAACGAAATCTCCGGGATGGTGTAAATCCCGTAAGGATAGAAACTCGGGTTCGACTGCACGTGATCGTCGCCAAACGCGCGCGCCGCCGCAATCCGCCCCTGCTCCATCGAGACCGAGGCCAGCGCCGGAAAGCCGATCACGTCCCCCACCGCAAAAATGTGCGGCACTTTCGTCCGAAAATCCTTGTCCACCGGGATCCGCCCGCGATTATCGGCCTCAATCCCTGCCGCCTGCAGATTCAGCTCGTCAATATTGCCCTGGCGTCCCACCGCGTACAGCAGCGCGTCGCCCGACATTTTCTTCTTGCTTTCCAGATTCGCGACCACCGCGCCATCGGCCAGCTGCTCCACGCTCTCCACTTCTTCGCCCAGCCGCATCGTCACGCGCGCGTCCCGCAGGTGATAGCTCAGAGCCTCGATGATCTCCTGATCCGCAAATTCCAGCAGCCGCGGCCGCTTCTCGATCAGGGTTACGCGCACGCCCAGCGCCGCAAACATGCAGGTGTACTCGACTCCGATCACGCCGCCACCCACCACGATCAGGCTCTTCGGCAGATCCACCATCTCCAGCACCTGATCGCTGTTGACGATCGTCTTGCCGTTGACGGGCACCTTCGGCGACGTCGCCGGCCGCGTTCCCACCGCGATGATGATGTTGTCCGCTTCGTAGGTGTTCGTTCCTCGCGGCCCGTCTGTCCGCACGTGGTGATCGTCCTCGAACCGCGCCACCCCGTTGACGACCTCGACTCCGTTGCGCGACAGCTGCGCCTCGGTCACGTCAATTTCGGTTTTGATCACGTGCTGCACGCGAAAGGCAAGATCGGCCATCGTGATCTTTTCCTTCACGCGGTAGTTCATCCCGTAAATCGAGCGGTAGTTGTACCCGGAAAGATGCAGCACCGCCTCGCGCATCGTTTTGCTGGGGATGGTGCCGGTATTGATGCATACGCCGCCCACCACGCTGCGCATCTCGACCAGCGCCACATGCTTGCCCCTCTTCACTGCGGACACGGCTGCGCGTTGTCCTGAAGGGCCCGAACCGATGACGAGCAAATCGTATTTCGACATGTGTCAGAAGGTGGCCTGCTCAGACCGGCCGGCGCAGTGCCGAGCCCCATCTTACAATCCAGTGATGACAAACGGTATGAATACACTCTTACACTAGTCATTCGATGCTGCTCTACGCCATAACGAATCGCCGCATCCTCGAGGGCGATGAAACCGCGAAGCGCGACGGCCTTGTTGAGCTGGCCTCTGCATGGGCGCGTGGCGGCGTCGATACCATTCAGCTCCGCGAACGGGATCTGCCTCTCAGCGAACTCCAGTTCCTGGCAGCCCGCATCGTCCAGGCGGTCCGCGCCACACGGAGCAAGACCCGTGTCCTCGTCAACGGCCCCGCCCAACTCGCTCTCGACGTGGGAGCCGACGGCGTGCACCTCCATGCCAATGCGGGACCGGCCGCTGTCCGCGCCGCCCAGCAGGTCTATTCCCGCGCCAATCTGGAGCCCGTCATCAGCGCCGCCTGCCATTCCCCCGAAGAAATACGCCAGGCCGCGGGCGCTTCTCTTCTTCTTTTTTCGCCCATCTTCGAAAAAGTCACCGAGCAGGGACCAACCCGCGGTCAGGGACTCGCCGCCCTGCGCGCCGCTGTCGACGTCGCCAAACCCACGCCCGTTCTGGCCCTCGGCGGCGTCACCGAAAAAAATGCGGCCGCCTGCCTCCAGGCCGGAGCCACCGGGATCGCCGCCATCCGCCTCTTCCTCAGCGACGCCTGGCGCGCCCTCCTCGATGTCGCCCCCACATCCGTGCGACCATCGTCCTGATCCTTCATCCAAATCTCCATTCAGACGCAGGTCGAAGGGCCCGGCCTGAGCGAGTCGCCAGCGGCGCGCCGAAGGGCACCGGTCTTCCTTCGAATCGTCCAGTGCGGCCGTAAAGACAAATGCCTGAGATCTCAAACGCGGAATTCGACACCGCCGTCCAGACGCGAAACCGGGGCCGCGCCATCGGCTACCTCGCCTGCGCGCTTGCCGGATGCTGCTGGGGCACCGGGTTCTTCTTTGGCAAAATCGCCTTCACCCGCCTCAGCGTCGACCACTACGTGCTCTACCGCTTCGTCTTCGCCTGCCTCGGTATGCTCCCCATCGTCGAAGCTCCGCGTTTCTCTGCCCGCGAGTGGAAACTCCTCCTCATCGGCGCCTTCCTCGGTATCCCGGTCCAGTTCATCGTGCAGTTTGAAGGGCTCCGGCTCACCACCGTCAGCCACGCCGCGCTCATGGTCGGCACCATGCCCGTCATCCTCGCCGTCGGCGCGCACCTCTTCTCTCACGAGCGCCTCGACCTCAAGGGATGGCTCGCCCTGTTCGCCTCCACCGCCGGCATCGCCCTCATCGTCTTCAGTGCCAGCCACGGCGCTGTTCGGGGCGGCAACATCCGCGGCGATCTCCTCGTCGTCGCCTCGCTCATCATTGCTCTGGGCTGGGTTCTGCTCAACCAGCGGCTCATGGCGCTCGGACGCTCGCCCATGGCCGTTACTTCGTGGACCCTGCTGACCGGCTCCGCCATGCTCTTTCCCTGGGTTCTTCTCCGCCACGGGCTTCCTCCGGTCCGCGGACTCGGCTGGCATGTCTGGTTCGCTGTTGTCGCCAGCGGCCTGCTCTGCACCGCCGCCGCGACCCTTCTCTGGAACTGGGGTATCCACCGGGTCCCCGCCTCACGCGCCGGTGTCTTCCTCAACATCGAGCCTGCCCTCGGCTCGATCCTCGGAATCGTCGTCCTCGGCGAAAGCCTCGGCCCTGGCGCCTACGTGGGAGGCGCGCTCATCATCGGAGCCGTCATCGTCCTCACCACCGCCACGCATACGCAGCCCGGCGGCCCGATCCCTAATCCCTAATCAGACACTCCGACGCTCCGCACCCTGTACCCTGCACCCTGTCTCCTGTACCCTGTTTCATAGAGTGGTCGAGCTCGTCCCATCCATCCTTTCCGCCGACTTCGCCCGTCTCGCCGACGAGGTTGCCGCCGCCGAGCGCGGTGGTGGCTCTGTGATTCACGTTGACGTCATGGACGGCCACTTCGTCCCCAACCTCACCGTCGGCCCGCCTGTCGTCGCTTCGATCCGCAAACACACCCAACTCCCCCTCGATTGCCACCTGATGATCGAGAACCCCGATGAGTTCATCCCCGCTTTCGCCGACGCGGGCGCCAACTGGGTCAGCGTTCACTACGAGGCCTGCCGCCACCTGCACCGCACCCTCGAGTTCATCGCCCAGCACAACATGCAGCCGGCCGTCGTCATCAATCCGCACACCGAAGTCGACTTGCTCATCCCCATCCTTGGCATGGTCCACCACGTCCTGGTCATGAGCGTGAACCCCGGCTTCGGCGGCCAGCGGTTCATTCCTTACTCGCTCAACAAAATCCGCCGCCTTGCAGAACTTCGACGCCAGCTCGTCCTCGGTTATAGGATTGAAGTGGACGGGGGCGTCGCTCACGATACGGTCGCCAGCGTCGTCGATGCGGGAGCCGAGTTGCTCGTGGCAGGCAGCGCTGTTTTCGGCGAGGGCCACCCCGAGCGGGATGCGCGCAGCCTGCTCGAAGCAGCCCGGCGAGCCGCCAGTATCGCGGCCGCGTAAAAGGGTATTCAGCCCGGCACGGGGTCATCGCAGACCGCCCCGCGCCGGATTCAGGAAGTCAGGCAGGTCACCATTCCAGCTGTTGGCGTGGTGTGGTAATGGAACGGGGGAGTCTGCGATTATGAGGTGTTATGAATCGGTCGGTGATCCGTGTTTCCGCAATCTGTCTGGGCCTGGCGATCGCGCTTTCCTCCCCATCCGCCTTCGCCGCTAAGAAGCCGAAGAAAAAGAAGAACGTCGATCTCAGTGCCAACCCGCTCGGCAACGTGCAGTCGAAGCAGCCCGATAAGGAGCTCTTTGACAAGGCCATGAATGCCCTCAAGCACGGCAAGTACGACGTGGCTCGCCTCGATCTTCAGACCCTCCTCAACACCTATCCCGACTCCGAATACCAGATGCGCGCCAAGCTCGCCGTTGGCGACACATGGTTCAAAGAAGGCGGCTCCGCGGCTCTCACCCAGGCCGAGTCCGAATACAAGGACTTCATCACCTTTTTCCCGAATACTCCTGAAGCTGCCGAAGCACAGATGAAAGTCGGTGACATCTACTTCCAGCAGATGGAAAAGCCCGATCGCGATCCGCAGAATGCCGTTCACGCTGAGCAGGAATATCGCACCATGCTCGAGCAGTTCCCGGACTCGCCCCTTATCCCCCGCGCCAAGCAGCGGCTCCGCGAGGTGCAGGAAGTCCTCGCCCAGCGCCAGTTCGAAGTCGGCGAGTTCTACGCCTCGCGTGAACAGTGGGCCGCCTCCATCGCCCGGCTCCAGACCGTCGCCGACAGCTACCCGCTCTTCAGCCACAGCGATCAGGCCCTCATCACGATCGGCGACGCCTTCGCGCAGGAAGCCCAGGTCATGTCGCGCGCCAAAATCCCCGAGAAGGCCAAGGCCGAATTGGTGAAGCATTACGATGACCGCGCCGCCGCCGCCTGGTCGCGTGTGGTCTCGCGCTATCCGCTCGCGCCCCACGTCGAGGACGCGAAAGACCGCCTCATCGCCATGGGCCGTCCCGTTCCCGATCCGAGCCCGCAGGCCCTCGCCGAAAGCCAGGCGGAGGAAGACAGCAGGGTCAACGTCCACTTCGGCGCCCGCGCCGTCCAGCTTCTCGGCCGCGGCCCGGATACGGTCAAAGCGGCTCGGGTCGGCGAGCCTTCCCTGAACAGTCCGCCTCCCGTTCTCGCCCCCGAAGTGGTGAAGGAGAGCACCGTCTCCTGGGCCCAGGCCCTGAGCGGCAAGCCCGTTACCGGAGTTGCGGGCCAGGCACCCACGACCGCCAACGCTGCCATCGATAACGGTACTGCGCCACCCACCACCGAGCATCCAGCAGCCTCCTCAACCTTTGAGGAGGTGCCCGACGCCTCCGGAACCCCGGGCAGCACCGTCACCGTCCAGGTTCCCAGTGACAACGCTCCATCGGCTTCCGCGCCCGCTTCCGGCGCAGCTCCCGCCACCGAAGTTCCTGCTGAAGGCACTCCCGCAAATGCTGCTGCTCCCGCTGCCGGTGGAACCGCGGCTCCTGCCGCCGAGCTGCACAGCAACTCCGAGCCGCTTGTGAAGCCGGTCGGCCCGGCCAATAACACTCCGCTCCCCGCCATCGACAAGCCGGCCGAAACGCCGCAGCAGGTCAACCAGGTCCCCGCCGGTGGAACCCCGGCGCAGGTGCAAACCGGTGCCAACGCCAGTGGCAAGCCCAGCAAGAAGAAGAAAGCTCCCTATGACAAGAAGGACGAGTCTTCCAGCAAGCACAAGAAGAAGGAAGGCCTCGATAAGCTCAACCCCTTCTAGAGAGTCCGAACCATAACCACAGAGGCCGCCCGCGTGGCGGCCTTTCTGTTGCCAACCCCGTACCTTCTGCATCGAAAATCCAAACGTTATATCGTGAAAAAGGAATGCCTCAGCCAGCAGAAACCATGCTCCAGAGCGATCCGGCGATGAACGACCCCAAACCTTCCCGCCGCGAACTCCCCAAGGCCTACGATCCTGCCGCTATTGAAGAGCGCTGGGCCGCGTACTGGGTCAACGAGCGCCTCTTCGAAGTCAAAACGCCCGCGCCAGGCACAGCCAGCCCTCGCGCCTACACGGTCCTGCTGCCGCCGCCGAACGTCACCGGCAATCTGCACATGGGGCACATGTTCGAGCACACGGAGACGGACATCCTCGTCCGCTGGCATCGTATGCTCGGCGAAACCACGCTCTGGCTTCCGGGCACCGACCACGCCGGCATTGCCACGCAGATGCTCGTCGAACGCCAGCTCACGAGCGAGGGCACATCACGCCAGGATTTAGGTCGCGGAGCCTTTGTCGAGCGCGTCTGGCAATGGCGCAAGCATTATGGCGGCGCCATTCTGTCCTCGATGAAGCGCATCGGCGACACCGTCGACTGGTCGCGCGAATACTTCACCATGGACGAGCGCCTTTCTGTCGCCGTCCGCGAAGCCTTCGTGCGCCTCTACGAAGACGGCCTGATCTATCGCGGCGCCTACATCGTCAACTGGTGCCCGCGCTGCGAGACCGCGATCAGCGACCTCGAAGTCGTCCATGAAGAGCAGCAGGGCAAGCTCTGGGAGATCCGCTATCCCGTGGTTGGTGCGCCCGGCGAATTTCTCACCGTGGCCACCACGCGGCCTGAAACCATGCTCGGCGACACTGCCGTAGCCGTGAACCCGCTCGACGAGCGCTACAAGCACTTGATCGGCAAGAGGCTCAGGTTGCCGCTCACGGATCGCGAAATCCCCGTCATCGCCGACGACTGGGTCAAGTCCGACTTCGGCACCGGAGCCGTCAAGGTCACGCCCGCGCACGACCCCAACGACTTCGCGATCGGTCAGAGACACAATCTTCCCGCCATCTCCGTCATGGATGAGACGGCGCACATGAATGCCGAAGCCGGTCCAGCCTACGCCGGTCTCGATCGCTACGACGCCCGCAAAAAGGTCCTCGAAGATCTCGAAGCGCAGGGCCTGCTCGGTCAGATTCGCGACCATGTCAACGCGATCGGGAAGTGCGACCGCTGCAAAACTGTGGTCGAGCCGCGCCTCTCCACGCAGTGGTTCGTCGCCGTCAACAAAGATCCCAAGAGCGGTCGCCTGCCGCTCGCCGAGGCCGCCCGGAGAGCCGTACAAGAAGTCAAACAGAACGATCCCGATTCAAAACCGCTCCGCATCACGCCGGACAACTACTCGAAGATTTACCTGGAGTGGATGAACAACATCTACGACTGGTGCATCTCGCGCCAGCTGTGGTGGGGCCATCGCATCCCCGCATGGCACTGCGCGCATTGCCAACAGATTACCGTCGCGCGCCAGGACCCAACGCACTGCGCCCACTGCGGCTCCGACAGGATCACCCAGGAAACCGATGTCCTCGACACCTGGTTCTCCTCGGGCCTTCTGCCCGTCACCGTTTTCGGATGGCCTCCACCTGCGGGTCAATCCACGCCGGACCTCGATGCGTTCTACCCGACGTCGCTGCTCGTCACTGGCTTCGACATCCTCTTCTTCTGGGTCGCGCGCATGATCATGCTCGGCTGCTATTTCTCGGTCGACGCACCGCTGCCCGACGGATCGCCGCGCGGACTGAAAGACAGCGTCCCCTTCCGCGAGGTCTACATCCATGCACTGGTCCGCGATGCCGACCGCCAGAAGATGTCCAAGACCAAGGGGAACGTGATTAATCCAGTTGAGATTGTCGAGAAGTACGGGACCGATGCTGTAAGGTTCACGCTCGCTTCGATGGCTTCGCCCGGCACCGACATCGCCTTCAGCGAAGCCCGCACCGAAGGCTACCGCGCCTTCGCCAACAAAATCTGGAACGCTGCGCGGTTCATCTTTATGAATGTCGAGCGAGCGCGCGAAGCCGGGATCGAAGTCGGCCGCGCCGCCCTCGGAACCGTCCCAACCGTTGCTGCCGACTCGCCTCTCGATGCCCGCTGGATCATCGCCCGCCTCAACTCCGTCGCCGCCGAAATCAACACGGCTTTCGCCGACTACCGCTTCGACGAAGCCGCCAGCCTGGTCTATCAGTTTTTCTGGGGCGACTTATGCGACTGGTATCTCGAAATCGTCAAACTGCGTCTCGATTTTGCCGAGACGGGCAACAAGCCAGCAACGAAGTCCGCGCTGACCACGCTGCTCCAGGTCTTTGAGTCGGCTCTGCGCCTGCTCTCGCCGTTCATGCCATTCCTCACTGAGGAACTCTGGCACGCGCTCTACGAGGGAGTGCCGCCAGCAAAGTCGATTGCGCTGACCCGCTATCCGCAGGGCGTAGCGCACAGCGACGACGTAGCGGAGATCGACTTTGCGCTCCTCCAGGAACTCATCGTTTCCGTTCGCGCCCTTCGCAAAGATCTGGGCGTCGATGAAAAAGCGTCGGTCCCGATCTGCGTCCGCGCCCTCACCGGCGGCCTTGTCTTCACAGCAAATCTCGAAATTATCCAGCGGCTCGCTCGCGTCTCCGAGGTTGCCGATGTCGAAGAAATGCCCGAAGGAGCCGTGATCCGTTCCACGCCGCAGTTCGACGTCCAGGTCGTCTACGAAAAGAAGGTCGACGTCCGCGCCGAGCGCGAGCGCCTCACCAAAGAGCTCGCCAAACTCGAGAAGGTCCTGGCTTCTGCAGAAAGTCAGCTCAGCAATCCAGCTTTCCTCGGCAAGGCTCCGGCGCGCGTTGTCGATGGCCTGCGCAGGCAGGAAGCCGACACGCGCGTGCTCATCGAAAAGACGCGCAAAGCCCGCGAGGAATTGGGATAAGAGGATCCTGATCAACCATGGAGTGGAAAAGCCGCCGCATCGAAGCCATTCTTGAGCAAGCCCTCACCGAGGACAAAGCCACCAGCGACGTCACCACCACGCTCACCGTCGATCCCTCGCTGCGCGCCGCTGCCACCGTCATCGCCAAAGAAGAATGCGTGCTCTCCGGACTTGGCTGCATTCCGCGCTTCCTCGACATCTTTGCGCGCCTCGACGGCAGATCGAGTGGCCGCCACGCGGTGGTCAGCCATCCCGAGATCTTCGACGGCGTCCGTCTTCGCAAGAACCAGGCGGTCGCCGTCATTCGTCACAATGCCCGTGTCATTCTGGCCTGCGAGCGCGTCATCCTCAACCTCATGCAGCGCATGAGCGGCGTCGCCACGCTCACCCGCCGCTATGTCGACGAAGTCGCCGGCACCGGCGTCAAAATCCTCGACACCCGCAAAACAATTCCCGGCCTACGCATTCTCGACAAGTATTCGGTGCGCTGCGGCGGCGGCGAAAATCATCGCCTCGATCTCTCCGACGGCATTCTCATCAAGAACAATCACATCTCATTGGGCGGCGGAGTCGAGAAGGTCCTCACCAAGGCGAAGGAACGACGCAAGCCCGGCCAAACCATCGACATCGAAGTCCGTAACCTGGCCGAGCTGGAACTCGCCCTCGAGAATGGCGCGGAGTCGCTTCTGCTCGACAACATGACGCCTGCCGACATCAAAAAATCCGTCGACTTCGTCCGCGAGCGCGGCCTCAAAATCCCGATCGAAGCCTCCGGTGGCATCACCCTCGAAAACATCCGCAAGTATGCCCTTGCTGGCCCCGATTACATCTCCGTCGGCGCACTCACACACTCCGCGCCTGCCGTCGACCTCTCCATGCGCATCACCGCGGAGCTTTACTGAAGCGGTGTCAGCTTCTCGCATGTCATCTCCGCACATGTCCGCCCGCAGTGATACCGTGATCGACGATCCTTACGATCTCGCAGCACTCGATGGCGAACTCGCCGGTTCGCGCTTCGCCGGCAACCTGCACTTCTTCCCGTCGATCGCGTCCACCAACACGCACGCCATGCAGCAGGCCGACGCAGGCGCGGCTGACGGCGGCGTCTACTTCGCCGACGAGCAAACGCTGGGCCGCGGGCGCGGTGCGCACGCCTGGACCTCGGCGCCAGCTTCCGGCCTCCACGTCAGCATCCTCCTGCGTCCGGCCATCGCTCCCGCCGATGTTCTCTGGCTGTCGCTCGCGGCCGGCCTCGCCGTATACAGCGCCATCAATCAAGTCACTTCGCTCCAGCCCGATCTGCGCTGGCCCAACGATCTCCTGTTCGGCCGCAAGAAATTCTGTGGCATCCTCACCGAGCTCAATGCTGAAGTCACCCGCGTCCGACATGCGGTTGTTGGCATTGGCATCAACGTCCATCAGTCGCAGTTTCCCGCGGAGCTTCGTTCCATTGCCACGTCACTCTTCCTCGAAACCAGCCGCAACTGGCCTCGTCAGGAGTTACTCCTCGCGTTGCTGCAGTCTCTCGACCGTGAACTCGCCGCTCTCGCTGATCCCCGATCCGCTGCCCAAAGCATCCGTTTCCGCCTTGAACAGCGCTCCTCCTGGATTCGCAACAAGCGCGTCCGCGTCGAAGAAGGAGACGGCTTTACCGGCATCACCGAGGGCCTTGACCCGCGCGGCTTCCTCCAGGTCCGTACACCCGACGGCCTGCGCACCGTGCTCTCCGGTGGCGTCCGCGAAGCCGGTTCCGCATAAAATCAAATTCGAAAGAACCACGCGCATAAAATCAGACCATGCTCCTCGTCCTCAACGTCAACAACACCAACACGGTGATCGCGCTCTATGCGCTCACGCCCAGCGGCCATACCGGCGACCTCCGCGCCACCTGGCGCATCAGCACGCGTCAGGGACAAACCGCTGACGAATACGGCATCCTCATCCGCAGTCTCCTGCAAATCGAAAACGTCGAGACCAGCACCATCCGTGGCATTGTCATCGCCTCCGTCGTTCCCCCCATCGACTGGATCCTCCGGCAGTTCTGCGAACGCTACTTCAACCAGAAGCCGCTCTTCATCGAGCCCGGCGTGAAAACCGGTCTGCCGATCCTCACCGATAATCCCGGCGAAGTGGGCGCCGACCGTGTCGCGAACTGCGTTGGTGCCTTCCATAAATATGGAGGTCCCACCATCGTCGTCGACTTCGGCACCGCTACGAACTTTGACGTCGTTTCAAAGAAGGGCGAATTCCTCGGCGGCGCCATTGCTCCCGGCCTCAATGTTTCTGCGGAAGCCCTTTTCGCTCGTGCCGCCCGCCTGCCGCGCGTCGAAATTCGCAGGCCAGCGAAGATCATCGGAACCAACACCGTCGACAATCTGCAGATCGGACTCTTCTGGGGCCACATCGGCCTGGTCGATTCCATTCTCGAGCGCATGATCGCCGAACTCGGTCCCGAAACCAAATGCGTCGCGACCGGCGGGCTCGCCCACCTCATCGCGCGCGAATCGAAACACATCTCCGAAGTCAACGACCGGCTGACCCTCGAGGGTCTGCGCCTCATCTATGACCGCAATCGCGCCGCCCGTAATTCCACCCAGCCAGAGCCGGCCCGCACCCACGACGCGTGAAGCCGTGGAAAACTACTTCAACTACTTCACCGAAATTGAGGAGCACTTCCAGCGCCGTCGCGGCTCCATTCTTCTCGTCTCCACGCTCGACTGGGCCCTCATCGATACCTGGCGCGAAGCCGGCATTCCTCTCGAAGCCGTTCTCCGTGGCATCGACACTGCCTTTGATCGCTACGACGCGCGCAAACATCGCACTGCACGCCGCGTTAATGGCCTTGCCTGGTGCGCGCAGGAAGTCATGACTGCTGCTGAAGAGATGCGCGAAGCGGCACTGGGCACGGTTAGACCCAAATCCGATTCTGCAGGCGCCGGGCTCGAATGGGATCGTATCGCCGCCCATCTTTCCCAGGCTGCGGCCCAACTCAGAGCTGCGCAACTCACCGGCCTTGCCGCACAGACTGCGACTGAGATTGCCGACCGGCTCACCGTGCTCGCCACCCTGTCCTCTCCCACGCCAAACCTCGAAGACCTCGAACGCAATCTCACCGTCCTCGAAGAGAAGCTCCTCAACGTCCTCATGGCCACCACGCCCGAGTCCGAGCTCACCGCACTCCGCGACCAAAGCGCGCAGGAACTCGCCCCCTACCGCCGTCGGATGCAGGCCCTGCAGATTCGGCAGATCGAACAGCAGTTCCTCCACAAACGGCTGCTCGAAAAACACGATCTCCCGCGCCTCAGCCTCTTCTACATGAGGCAGGAATAAGTGAAGCTGCGCATCGAAAAGTCTGTCTATGGCGGATCGGGCCTCGCTCGCGCCGATGGCAAAGCTATCTTCGTCCCCTTCACTCTGGCCGGCGAAGAAGTCGAAGCCGACATCGTCTCGGACAAGGGCGCTTTCTCCACTGCTGAGCTCTGTTCCGTCCTGGAGCCCAGCCCTGCGCGCACCCAACCACCTTGCCCCTACTTTGGGAAATGTGGCGGCTGCCACTATCAGCACGCCACGTATGCGGCCCAGGTTGAAATCAAGCTCGCCATCCTACGCGAGTCGCTCGAGCGTGCCCGCATTCAAGACATTCCCGACGTCGTTCCCGTCACCGCCGACCCCCTGGGTTACCGCAACCGCATCCGCCTTCACATCCAGGAAACTCCGTTTGCTCTCTGTTACAAATTCCGCAAATCGCACGCCAATCTTCCCATCGAATCCTGTCCCATCGCCGCGCCGCCGCTCCAGCGTGCCATCGAAATCCTCCATCGCGAAGGTCCAGGTCTGGGGTTCGCCCCATTTCTAACTGAAGTCGAGCTATTTACGGCACCCAATGAGCCGGCGCTCCTGCTTTCTCTCTGGACCGACCGTCCGGCGTCCGCCGCGAAGCCGTTTCTCGACAAAATGTCGTTACAGCTGCGACAAATACTCCCGGAAATCCAGAGCATTGGCCTCTTTGCGACAGAGAGAAACCGCACCACCAACCGCCTGCTCGCTCATTCCGGCTCCGAATCCCTGATCTATCCTTCCACGAAGCACCGCTATCGGGTTGGCCTGGGTTCCTTCTTCCAGGTCAACCAATTCCTCATCGACCCGCTCGTCCAGCTTGTCACCGGCGGGGAACAAGGGGCCGTCGCCTGGGATCTCTACGCGGGCGTTGGCCTCTTTTCCTTGCCTCTCACCGCCGGTTTCGCCGAAATCACTGCCGTGGAATCGTCGCCTTCCGCGGTTCGCGACCTCCGCGAAAACCTGCGCGGCACGCAGCATCGCATCGCCGCTGCTGACACGGCGGCCTTCCTGCGCCAGGCCGTCCAGCAACGTTATCCCGCTCCGGACCTCATCGTTCTCGATCCGCCGCGCGCCGGTCTCGACCGTGACGTCACAACCGCCCTCGGGAAAATTCGCCCGCGCAAGATTACTTACGTTTCCTGCGATCCTTCTACCCTCAGCCGTGACCTTGCTGCGTTAGTAGAATCCGGCTATCGCCTCAGAAATATGCATCTGCTGGATCTCTTCCCGCAGACCTACCATCTGGAGAGCGTCACGCATCTCTCTCTCGACTGACCGCACCCGAGGCGACCATTCGCAATGGCCACCTCGCTCGCCATTCCGCGACAGACTCGCGCGCGTCCGACAACACAGGCCGCGCGACCGGCGCCCCGCCTCCTTCCACTTCTCGCAGCACCCGCTCTCTTCATTGCCATCTCTTTCGCCTGCGGCGACACACTGGCTCAGCGAATCTGGCTCCCCGCCGGCGATCTCCTCGCTGCGCTTGCACTCCTCTTTGCGATCACTGCGATAGCTGCCTTCTCCACGATTCGCATTGCCCTGGTCCCTGGGGCCGTCCTCTGCTTTCTCCTCGGGCTCTTCTGCGCTGAGGTCCAGCCGCGTTCGCCCGTGACGTCTCCACTGGAGCGCATTGCCTTCGCGACACCCACTTCGACTCCGGCGATCCGCCACGCGGGCATCGAAACCACTCACGTCGTCGAAGGTGCCATCATTCGCACGTCTCCACTCCGCCTCATCGACTCCTACGCCCCTTACTCCGATGTCATCCGCCACGAGCACAGCCAACAAATCGATCTCCATGTCACCGCCGTAGACAGCCAAAATCTCCCGGCACCCGAAGGACTCCGCCTCACTCTCTACTCGCCCTCCGACGCGCCTTTCCCCCAACTCGCCTGCGGTCAAAACCTCACCGCTGCAGCCGCCATGCATACCGAGGAGCGCTTCCTCGATCCCGGTGTATGGGATGCCGCAGCATGGCTCCGTGAACAGGGAATCAGCGCTCTCGGCAGCGCTCACGTCGAGAATGTAGCGGTTACTGTGACAAAGGCACACTCCAGCTTCCCCTGCTGGATCCATGGTGTCCAGCAATCGGCCAGCGAGCGTATTGTCGGCCTCGCCGATCAACCAGCCAACTCCCGTCTCCCGGGCTTCTTCCGCCTCACTCACGACGACGCTGCGATGCTCACCGCCATGCTTACCGGAGACCGCACCCTCCTCGGTCATCGCCTTCGCGTCGGCTTCGAACGCACCGGCTCCTTCCATCTCCTCGTTGTCTCGGGCATGCACCTCGCGATCTTTTCCGGCCTCATCTTCTGGATTGCCCGCAGCCTCCGACTGCCACGGGTAGCGGCCTCGCTCACGACCATCGCGCTTTCGCTTGCGTATGCGCTCTTCACCGGCTTCGGCCAGCCCGTTGAGCGCGCCTTCTGGATGGTCACGCTTTACCTGTGCGGCCGCATGCTGTGGCGCGAACGCCGCCCCCTCAACGCCATCGGATTCGCAGCCCTGGTCATGCTCGCCGTCGATCCCGCGGCCCTCCTCGACGCCGGTTTTCAAATGACGCTGCTCTCTGTCCTGGCCGTGGCCGGCGTTGCCGGGCCAATCGCCGATAAGACTTTCGGCCCCTATCTCCGCGCCACCCGCGACCTCTGGCTTTTGCCCCTCGACCCCAGCCTGCCTCCACCCATTGCTCAGTTCCGCGTCATTCTCCGGATGGTCGCGGCTCCGATGCGTTGGTTAGTTGGCCCCTGGCTCGCGCTCCGTATCTTTCCGCGTGGTGTGCGGCTGGGCCTTGTGATCGTCGGACTCGTCACTACCTCCATCGCCATCGAGCTTTTCATGGCTCTCCCCATGGCTATTTACTTCCACCGCATTACCGCCGTTGCTCTGCCGGTTAACGTCCTCATCGTCCCGCTGCTCGGCATCCTGCTGCCTCTTGCTCTCGTCACGCTTCTCCTGGTCGTCACTGTTCCTAAACTCGCTGTTGTGCCCGCTGCGGCCGTCGCCGGTCTTCTGCACCTCGTCAGCGCATTCGTCCGCGCGTTTGGAGCCATGCGTCTCGGCGACCTTCGCATTCCCCCGCCGCACTTGCTCGCCATCGCCACCATCATCGCGCTGACAGCAGCGGCCGTGATTCTCATCCGCCTCCATCGCTTCGCGATTCCAATGGCTGCCCTGGCTCTTCTTGTCGCAGCTGCAGTGACAGTCTGGCCGCGAGCCATCGTTCATCGCGAGGGATCCCTCGAAATCTCCATCATCGACGTTGGCCAGGGAGACTCCATCCTGGTGATCACCCCCCACGGCAAAACTCTTCTCATTGACGCCGGAGGAATCGTCGGTGCTGGCGGCCCCAACGCCATCGACCCCAACGCCCACGCCACCAACTTTGACGTGGGTGAAGATGTTGTCTCTCCCGTTCTCTGGTCCCGCGGTATTCGCCGTCTTGACGCGGTCGCTATCACCCACGCCCATGCCGACCACATCGGTGGCATGCCCGCGGTTCTCGCCAATTTCCGGCCACGTGAGCTCTGGATCGGCATTAATCCCCATTCCGTGCTGTACGACGCTGTCATCGCCGAGACCCAAATCACCCGCACGCACATCATTCGCCACACTTCCGGTGACCTATTCACCTTCGACGATGTCCGCGTTCGCGTTCTTGCGCCCGAGGCCAGCTATCATCCTGCAGCTACCCCGGGTAACAACGACTCGCTGGTGTTACAGATGTGCTATGGCAACACCACCGCGCTGCTCGAAGGTGACGCCGAGCTCCCAAGCGAAAACCGCATGCTCGCCGAGGGCGGCCTCCACTCCGACTTCCTCAAAGTCGGTCATCACGGCAGCCGAACCTCGACTACGCCGGATTTCCTCGCTGCGGTCTCGCCCTCCTGGGCCGCCATTTCCGTCGGCCGGCGCAATTTCTACGGCCATCCCCGCTATGAAGTTCTTGATGAACTCCAGTCCGCACACGCCCGTACCTTCCGCACGGACATGCTCGGTCTCTCTACTTTTTATTTCGATGGAAAATCCGTCCAGGCCGCAGTCTGGTCCGCCCAACAGCAGCAGCCCTAATGCCCCTTCGGCACTGCCTCGAGCGCGTCACACGCCACAACCGCCCCATTCTCCGCAGCGACTTTCTCTGCTGCCGCACTGGCCCGCGCTGAATAATCCGGTTCCGAAAGCAGTTGCTGGATCAGCCTGGCCGCCGGCTTCGCCCTGTACTTCTTCCGTCCCAGCACTTCGGCCACGCCCAGCCGTCGCACGCGCCGGGCATTGTCCGGCTGATCGTGGCTGTACGGCATGACCAGCATGGGGCGCCCCGCGCGCAGCGCCTGTGCGGTCGTCCCAATGCCAGCCTGATGGATGATCACCGATGCTCGCGGAAAAATCCTGGAGTACGGCGCGTACCGCGCTACGCAAATCGTCTCCGGCAACTTCCGCTTCGGCAGATTCCGATCATCCGCTCCGATCAGCAGCACCGCTCTCTGTCCCAGACGCTCCGTCGCTTCCGCGCTCTGTTCGTAAAAATCCCCAGCATGCATTACCGCCGCCGAACCCAGCGTGAATACCAGGGGTGCCGGTCCCGCATCAAGAAACGCCGCCAACTCCGGTGGCAACACACCCTCTGAGCCCGTCCCGTCGTAGAACGCAAAGCCGGTCACCTTCACCGCGGGCGGCCAATCCGGTTGCGGCTCACCCATCACGCGCGAGTACAGCGCGAGGACAAGGCCCGGTGAGTGCTTCGCGTCGAAAATCGGATCTTTCCCGTGTGGCAATCCCAGCTCACGTCGCAACTGGTAAACCGGCTCTGGCCATTTTCGCGTGACGAACCGAGCGAACCGCGCTACTACGTGGCCCAGCGGTGGCACCGCACCCTGCACTTTTGCCAGTGTCGGATACGGTGGCAACACCGGCGGATCGTATCCGGAAAAAAACGAGAACGGCGCGAGCACATACGAAGCCCACGGCACGCCGGTCTTCTCTGCGACGATCGGCCCCGCGTACGCCAGCTCGCCGGTCACCAGCAGATCCGCGCCGCCATCCCCCTCTACCGCGGCCAGTAAATCCTGATAACTTTCGCGGAGGGAAGGGAAGAGAAATTTTCGCAGGCCGGTTTCGGTTCCATGCTTGATGTCGTAGATCATCGCGATCAGGCGCGTGTCGCTGGGATCCTGCTCCGGCCGCACCGGCGCGAATCCGATCCCCAGAGGCTCGACCTTCGGCCGAAACATCTCGGGAATCGCCAGCACTGGCCTGTGTCCGCGCCGCTTCAGCTCAAGTGATAAAGCGATCAGTGGATTGACATCGCCAAAGGTGCCATACGTCGAAAAGACGATTCTCATCGTGCTCCCGAAACAGGATTTGCCTGGAGTCCGTTCAGAAGTTTGCTCAGAAGTTCGCCTCAAAATCGTGGAACCGGCGTTCCAGCTCCCACTGTTGCTGCGCCTTTTCGCTCGCCTGCACCAGCGCCGCGCATGCGCCTGATGGATTCTCCGATCCCAGCTGGCCGCGGCATGCGGCCACCGGTGTTTCCAGCTTCTCCGGCGTCACACGCTCCCACAAACTCGCTCCCGGCAGAAAACCGTGCTCGATCGATGTCCGCACCATCAGTTTCAGATCGTGATAGTTCAATGGGTATGTATCAGCTGCGCGTACATATTCATGCGTCAGGTCGATGCGCGACACTCCTTCATCGTCCGTCGACAGTGCCATGGGCACGCCCGCTCTGCGATACAGCATGAACGGATGTTCGTTCCCTTTGACGTTCAGGATCACGTCGTTGCTGGTCAGGTTCAATTCCACCATTACGTGACGGTCCGCCATCTCCTTCATCAATTCCCACGGACGATCTTCGAACATCACGTCCACGCCATGGCCGATCCGCTCCGCGTGCCCCTGCTCCACCGCCATCCGGATATGAAACTTCATTCCATCCGGAGGCACCATCCCCTCGCTCAGTTCGCCAGCGTGCAGCGTGATGTGCACCTTCGGATATTGTCCGTGCAGATAGTCGAGCATTTTCATCTGCAACGCGTAATCACGCATCGAAATATACCCGTCCTCGGGGTTAACAAAGTTAATTCCCAGTACATCGGAATCAGCGGAAGCAACTTCGAACCCCAACAGAGTCTGCGCAAACACCTGCTCCGGAGGGTGTCCCCTCAGCACCTGATACAGGAACCGCACGGTCACTTTGCACGCTGGCGCGGCATCCGCCTGTCCGCAGTGCTCGATCTCCTCTCGCTCTTTCAGCGCCGTCGCCAGCTCCGCGCGATCACTTTCCACATTCGCCTGAAATGCGCTCTCATGCAGCAGTTGCTCTCGCAGTTTTGCCGGATCATCGCGCCAACCGAACTTGTAGCCCAGGGCCGCAGCCGGTTTGAACCCCGGCGTCTGCATCAGCTCCAGATACTGCTCGTTCTGCGCCGCTGCCCGCGTCGCCACTTCGTCGATCCACTCGCCAGTGAAACGCTTATCGTCACCGAACCGATCGAAGGTGTCGAAGAAATGATCGTGCCCCGACTCCCCTGTCGTCGCCACAAAGGTGCGCATCGAGAGGGCATCGATCAACTCGTCATACAGATGCTGATTGGCGGGCGCGTCCTTCGCCGGCGCCTCGCCCGCCGGACAATCCGGCCCGTGATGTTCGGCGTCCACCTTCAGTTGCGCCTCGTTCACACAAAGCCCATCCTCGCCGGCTTCGCGGATGAACGTCTCTGCGTACACCGCTCCACTCAAATGGCTGTGCAGGTCTGCGCCCTTTGGCATCCGGTACAGGAACGCACGCAGCGCTGCCGGTCCTTCCTTTTTGGCGTCTTCCAATGCGCGCGCGGTTCGCGATTCCGCTGGCGATACCGCCTGCCCAGCGGCTCGAAAACCGCTCAGGGACAAAGCGCTGGCAGCCAAAGTGACGAAAACACCACACACGCGGCGAGTCGGAACCATGGGCTTTCAATTTCCTTAGCGAATCGGAGAAGCGCAAATCGTGGGACAAGTGTATCGCGGGTCTATTGACGCCGCAGTGCAGCCGGCACTGAGTGCAAAGCGCCTTCCACGCTACGCCAGGCGCAGAAGCAACACGACGCCCCCCGCCAAAACCAGCAGGGGCAGCCACAGATGGCTATCGGTCAGGATGGCACGCAGCACCGTTCCACCCCCAGGCAAAGTATACTCATTCGGCACGTCTCCTTTGCGTGCCCCATGCAGCTAATGGCCCTACAGAGCCATCGATCGCGTACCTCCTCGTCCTCCGCGCAGATCCAGAGGAGCCAAACGCCGTGCATCCATCGGAGCGCCTGTTGACTCCGGGCCTCACCGCGAACAAGAAGTTGCCGAGTGCTCCCGAAGGGGCTGGCGCGTCCCAGGGCAGATTCGGACTCGGCACCGCCTGTGCCCTGGCTGCCGGAGCGTGGCTTGGCGCGGCCGAGGCTCCCGCTCGCCTTACCGCTTCAGGTTTCTCACCGTTTGCCATCTCCTTTTGCATGGTAGGAGGCGTTTTTCTCGCCCGCTGGACCCTGCCCGTCGCAGCGAAAGGCACGCATTCCGTTGTGCGCGATCTGCGGCAGCGTCCGCACCTGATGTTGTGGGCCATCCTGGCCGGTTCGCTGTGGGCTGTCGCCAACACGCTCACGATTTTCGCCATCCGCGACGTTGGCCTTTCCATCGCCTTTCCTCTCTGGAATATCAATTCGCTCATCGGCATCTTCTGGGGCTGGGCTCTCTTTCATGAACTGCGTGGCGCCTCGGCTCAAAGCTGGGCGCGCGTCGCCGGCGGAGCCGCGGCCATCGTTGGTGGCTCTGTGCTTCTTTCCATGCTCTCCGTGCACACCATGGCCGCAACCCCGGGCCGCGCCCTCGGCGGTATTGCCGCTGCTCTGGGGGCAGGTCTTTTATGGGGCACTATGTACGTCCCGTATCGCAAGGCTTATCTGAGCGGCATCAATCCGCTTTCTTTCGTCACCATCTTTACCTTTGGCGAAATCGGAACCATGCTGCTGCTGGCCGCTCTTCTGCCCGGCAGCCTGCATGCCCTCTGGCGTGAATTTGTCGCCATGCGCGCCTCCATCTTCTGGCTCCTGCTCGGTGGATTCTGCTGGGTCATCGGCGATCTCTTCCAGCAGTACGCCACCAAATATGTCGGCATCAGCCGTGCCATTCCCCTTTCCAATACCAATCAGCTGTGGGGATTTGCATGGGGCGTTCTGGTCTTCGGCGAACTCGCGGGTGCGCGGGGTTCGGTGCGCCTGATGGCCCTGGCCGCTTCAGCTCTCACCGTCCTCGGAGCGATGCTGATCGCAGGCGCCACCGTTTCCGCGGCCGAGTCCGCCTCCGTGGTCCGCGCCGTCCGCCGCGAGTGCGATCGCTACGGCATGGATCTGGCCGCCACGCTTCGCATTCAGGAAGGGCAGGGAAGCGATGCCACTCCGGTGAACCGCCGCTCCTGGTTTGACTACCTCATCCTCATTGCTGCACTTGGAGTCTTCGTATGGTTCGCGAGATACGCGCGCATTCCGAGTTTGGCGATCCGCATCCCTGTCGCCACCGCTCTCACTGTCATTCTGATTGCGGTTCTCGGGGCCTGCGGATGGCTCCTCTGGAAGAAAACCCGCTTTGAGTGAGCCACGCCCCGGTTTGGGTCACGAGTCGCGCTCCGTTTAAAGTGTCATCAGACCTTGGAAAAGACACCTGTGCCAATCGACATTGTGGGCGTCGGCCTCAACGCCACCGATACCCTGATCCCCGTTTCGCAATATCCCGCTTCCGGCTCCAAGATTGAGATCCGCTCCGCCTCCATCTTGCCCGGCGGGCAGGTCGCCACGGCCATGGTCGCCTGTCAGCTTTGGGGCCTCAGCGCGCGTTACATCGGCAAACTCGGCGACGACGATGCCGCCGCCCTCCATGCCGGGGAATTCGGCAAAGCGGGTGTAGAAACCAGAATCATTACTGCCCCGGCCTGCACGAGCCAACAGGCGTTCATCCTCGTCGAAGACTCCGGCGAGCGAACCGTCCTGTGGAAGCGCGACGATCGCCTCACGCTCCTGCCCAACGATCTCAACAAGGAATGGATCACCGACGCGCGCGCCATCCATCTCGACGGACACGACACCGCGGCAGCCATCACCGCAGCCACCTGGGCGAGAGAAGCAGGCATCCCGGTTATCGCTGATCTCGACGAACTTTATCCTGGCATCGAGCGCCTGATCGAAAAAGTCGACTACCTCATTGTCAGCCGCGACATCCCTGGCCGCCTCACCGGCAAGTCCGATCTGTTTGAGGCTCTTGTGCAGGTCCAGCGACGCTTCGGCTGCTTTCTCACGGCTGCCACCCTTGGCCACGATGGCGTTCTCGCCTGTGTCGAAGGGGCCTTCTGCTACCGGCCTGCGTTTCGGGTCAACGTCCTCGACACCACCGGCGCCGGCGACATCTTCCATGCGGGCTTCATCTACGGATTCCTTCACGAATGGTGTCTGCAGCAGACTCTCGACTTTGCCTGCGCTGCGGCGGCCCTCAACTGCACGGGAACGGGAGCCCGCGGCGGCATTCGACCGGTTAACGAGATCGAGGATCTGATGGCCTCCGGCGCTCGCCACCCCGCTGCCCTCGACGCCGGCGGTCGCAGTCCAGCCGGCGCGGCAAAACTCGATCCATCCCGCAGCCGTTCGATTCCGCAACCGAAATCCTGACTGGAGCGTACCTTTCCGGATCGGGCGGCAGGGGCGGCTTTGAAGGCGAATTCGGAAAAGGGGTCCGACGGAACACCGGAGTATTGGTTCGAATGACGTCGTTTACGATCATCATTCTGGGCCCTGACGGGTCATGGCCGTAAATTAACTAAAACGTTTGATTTAGGGCGAAAACCATTGCATAGGATTTTCTGCGTGTAGTACTGTGTCGATCATGGTTCGCCGATCCTGGCTTGCAGCCGGCATTTTGTGTTTGATCGCCATCTTCGCGTGGCAGCTGGCGCTGCAGGCGCGCCGCGACTCGGTTACCTGGGATGAAGCCCATCACCTCTACGACGGATACAACATCTGGCGCCATGCTGACTTCGGCCTCAATCCGGAGGTTCCGCCCCTGATCAAAATGGCCGATGCCGCTCCCCTCCTCGATCTGCGCCTCAATACGCCGCCGGATCAGCACCGCGATTTCAAGAGCGAGGCATTCTTTGACGGCCGCGATTTCCTGTTTTCCAATGACGCCAATCGGATTCTCTTCCGCGCACGCATGGCGGCGATGGCATTCTCTCTGCTCCTCGCTTTGCTGGTTTTTGCCGCGAGCAAAGAAATGTTTTCGATGCGCGCTGGGTTTCTTGCGCTGGCGCTCTTCGTCTTCGATCCCAATTTCCTCGCGCACGGCACGCTCGTTACTACCGATGTCGGTTCAGCGCTCACCTTCTTTGCTGTCGTCTATGGCTGGTACCGCTGGCGCATCCGCCCGTCGTGGCGGCGACTCTTGGTGACCGGAATTGTTTTGGGGTTCGCTCTCGTTACAAAATTCACCGGCATTCTGTTGTTTCCGGTGCTGGGACTGCTTGCACTCGCGGAGTTCCTCTGGCCTCTCCGATTTCACGCGAAAGGACCGCGCACCGATGGGCCTGACGAGCGTCCGGCCGGGAGCCGCAATTCCGGCCATCCGTCGAATCGCAGGCGCCTCTTTGGTCATTTGGCAGCCGGCCTTGCTGCGATCTGCGCATCTTCCTGGATTGTTCTGTGGGGCTTTTACCGGTTCCGTTATGCTGCTCGGCCCGGTAACCTCGCGCTCAATCCCAGGCTCGCGGCCTATGTTCCGCATTTGACAAGCCGGCTGGGGGCGCACCTTTTGCTTCTCCTCGCACGGCTTCACGCCTTTCCTGAAGCATGGCTTTTTGGTCTGGCCGATACGAAGATCACCGCGGACACCTATACCAGTTATTTGTTTGGCCACGTCTATCCGCATGGAAACGTTCTCTATTTTCCGGCGTGTTTCGCCATCAAATCGACGCTGCCTTTCCTTTTGCTTTTCGTCATTGCCATCGTGACCCTCGCCGCCCGCCGCATGGAGGCGCCTCGCGCTGTCCTCTGCCTGACCCTTCCGCCTGCACTTTACTTCGTGGTAGCGGCCTCATCGAACATGAATATTGGTGCTCGACATCTGCTGCCGATTTACCCGTTTCTGTACGTGCTCGGAGCAGGAGCCGCCAGCGCGCTGCTGGCGCGAACCAAACATTACAGTCCTGCGTTTTCCGCGCTCTTCGCTGCTTTGGTTATTTGGCAGGCGGCAGATACAGCTACGGTTCACCCGGCGGAAATGGCTTTCGGGAATGGCCTCTGGGGCGGTCCGGCCAGGGTTCACTTCTATCTGAGCGACGCCAATGTGGATTGGGGTCAGCAACTCAACGATGTTCGCGCCTGGCTCGCAGCCCATGGTGTGCGCGCTTCGGGTTGGAGTGCTCCTGGCGTTGTCTCCGGTCAGCCCGCCCCGCCGCCCAGCCAGACCACTCTGGACGGCGCCGAATCAGCGGCGCAGGATTGCTGGTTCGTCTACTTTCCTGACGGAGTCATCGACCCGCCACAATACGGGATTCCGTGCCACCGCTTGCCCACCCAGGAGACGCTCTTCTGGCTGCGGGAGCCCACCAATTTGCCCGCGGCTGTTGATGGCTTTGTGCTGATCAGCGCCAGCGATCTGGCTGGATTCGAACTCGGTCCCGGGCCGCTGAATCCTTACGACCAGTTCAACCACCTCAGGCCGATGGCTGTCATCGACGAAGGAGTCTATGTATTTCAAGGTCATTTCGATCTGTCGCTTGCCTCTGGCCTGAACCATGCTGCGAAAGCCGGTCTTTTGCTCGGTCATCATCAACCCGAAGCTGCCTATGCCGAGGCCGAGCAGGCCGTCGCCCTTGCGCCTGATCTCGTTCCGCCACAAGCCGTCCTTGGCGACACGCTGCTTGTCCTCAATCGGCCCGCAGAGGCGCGAGTTGCTTATCAACGTGCCCTGCAACTGGCCGAAACCGTGGAGCCGGCGCTTCAGACCGAATGGGTTCCCAGATTACAAGCGAGGCTCGCAGCGAGGTGACTTGCACCGGAGACAGGGATCGGCGCCAGTCCGCGGCCATTAGTGCCGACTGAGTACTTTGCTGCGGCACAGCAAGTGGTTCGAGTTTGGTCGGATTTTGTAAGCGTGGCTAAGCCGACCGCCACTGAGGGGCGAACGTGGGCTCTCTGTGTTCCCGCTGACCTGCACGCGATGCGCCCCTGGCTTCGGGATTGGTTCCCCGGGCTCGAGCCAGATGCGAGTTTAGCGCCGCCAGCGCGCGGTAAAGCCGCGCTTTTACCGTCGAGAGCGGTGCACCGGTGACAATGGCGATTTCCTGCAGCGGCATTTCCTGCCGGAAACGAAGCATGAACACTTCCCGCTGCAGTGCCGTCAGCACCGGAAGGGCTTTGGCAAGGAGCCGTTCCTTTTCCCGCGCAGCACAGTGATCGAAGGCTGCCCTTTCGCCACCGCGAGCGTGAAAGCAGCGCTCATCCCCGATTTCGGTCATTTCCTCAAAACTTCGCAGCGACGGAGTTCGCCGTTTGAGATCAAAGACCAGATTGCGGGCTATGGTGAACAGCCAGGTAACGAACTGCGAGTCTCCTCTGAACTGCGAGCCCCGCTCCAGCACGCGCATCCATGTTTCCTGAAAGAGATCTTCGGCCAGTTCGCGGTCACCCGTGAGGTACAGCAGATGGCGCATCAGCCTGTGCTCGTACCGGAGAATCAGCTGGTCGAGAATCTTCGGATCCTGTTTCTTCAGCCTGGCGGCAATGGCCCTGTTGTCGTCGTGATATTCGGGATCGGTTTCGCGGAACACGGGGTTGCGGGCGCCAATCGTGCGAACGGCTGCGCCCTGTGCGATGTCGGCGACGATGGTCTGTTGCGATAAGTTCATGGAATTCGTTTGCTCCTGAGGGAATGTGGGACCCGAAACCTGACCATCCGCACATAAGGAACTTGCTGTAGTGCGCAAAATCTGCGCCGAACGTCTCGGCGGTTCGAGCCGATTCTCTTCCGATTCTGACCCTGAATCGACGCACGAAATGTCGAGAGATGTCGCCGTCGCGAGCAATGCGTTCCTCACCGCCTGCTTCCTGACAAAATGCGACAAACCCTCCGCAACACAACGGGACCGCCGCGACTCTCTATGCCGTGCCGGAGGATTTAGTGAGGCTCTTTCGATTCGCCCCGATCGTCATCTGCGCGCTGGTTGCCATGGCCGACGCAGCGACCGCCGCTTCCACATTTTTGCCGCCCGTCGGGCAGACTGCGCGTTATCGCTTTTCCGATACGGTCATCGGCGGAAAAGGAACGAAGACGCTGTCCGGGAGTCTTACTCTGCTCTCCGTGACCGAGGACCGGGCACAACTGTCCATCGCAATCGACGGCAAAGCGCCGCGCACCTTCAACCTCCACGTCGACGCGACCGGAGCACTGGACGCGGAGAAAGGAATCTCTGCGGCGGTGTCTCCAACGGATTCTCGTGCCGGCGGTCAGGCCCTGCCGGGGGTTGCCGAACAGGCGCTGATTCTGCAGCTTTCCCTTGCGTCGCGTGCCGGAGCGCACCCGGCAGATGTCGAGTCCTTTCCGGTTCTCCTCGATATTCCGTGGGCCCGGGCGCCGGTCAACCCCATACTCAAGATCCGGCCGACCGGCCCGGACGCCTTTGCGGGAGACGCGGAGGACACGACTACCATCAACCCGCCTGGCAGGAACCGCGAGCACATCCTGCGTAACCGAGCGATCGCCGTGGGGGTAGGAATCGTCGCCTCGCAGATCGATGGCGGGGTGGGAAGAGTGGTTGGACCGGTGGTGACGTTGACGACTCTGCTGATTGCGAGCCGCACCCGCTCCGGAGATCCTCAGCCGGCAGACGTGTCGTTGCATATTACCGGTCAGCTTGCCGGCGGGCACCTGCAGACGATCTCTTGCGACGAGGAATACGTCGTCCATCCCGGGAAACACGCGCACACCTTCGGCGACCGATGGTCCCTGACGGCGGCGAGCGCATGAGTTCGACGCGCGTCCGTCGCGCGGGTGGCTTGCGAGCCGCGGTGTGTCTTCTGTTGGCTGTGCCAGCCGGAGGCAGCTGGGCCCAGGACGTGCCAACGATGTCGGTGAATGTGAACGTGGTTTCAGTGCTGGCGACAGTGCGCGATCGTCAGGGGCGGCTTGTCACCAACCTCACGACTGACGACTTTGTGCTCCGGGAAGATGATGTGCCGCAAAAGATTCGTTACTTCTCGCGAGAATCCGATCTGCCGCTCACCGTCGGACTTCTGGTGGACACGAGCCGCAGCCAAACAGGGGTCCTCGACCAGGAGAGTGGGGCAAGCCGGGTCTTTCTCGATCAGGTCCTGCGCGAGGGTAAAGATCAGGCTTTTGTCACCCATTTCGACACACGGGTTGAGACCTTGCAGGGACTGACATCCTCGCGCAGCCAGCTCGCAGCGGCGCTGGATCAGCTCACGATTCCGGACCAGGTTGCCACTCTTCTCTACAGCGCAGTTCAGCAGAGCTGCGGTGACCTGATGAGCCGGCAGCCGGGCAAAAAAGCCATCATTCTGCTCACCGACGGTGTCGAGTGGAAGGACCCGGTGTCGATGGATGCAGCGATCGAAGCGGCGCAGCGAGCCGACACAATTCTCTATTCGATTCGCTTGTCCGAGCCGGCCCATTCCTGGCGCCCGCTGCGAGCGGCGGTGATGGAGGGAATGAAGGAACATGGCAAAGACGATCTGGAGCGGATGGCCCGAGAGACAGGTGGAACCTCCTTTGCTGTGACAAAGCAACAGAGTATCGCGGCAATCTACAGCCAGATCGAGGGCGAACTGCGCAATCAGTACAGCATCGGTTACGTCCCAGCGCGAAGCACGCCCGATCGCCAATATCACCGGATTGAGCTCAGCGTCAGGGATCGCCATCTGAGTGTCGCTGCCAGAGATGGCTACTACTCGAAATAACGCCAGGACCGACAGCAGCGTGGCACGGCGCGCCTTCCCTGACAAAACCTGACAAATCGCGCGCGCCTCGTCTCACCGCCAGAACGTCTCATTGCTTGTAAGCCAACTCATTCGTTATGGAGGTTCCCGTGAAGTTTTTGTGGGCGGTTCCGTTCCTCGTCTGTTCGCTCTTGGCGGCAGGAGGGATTGTGGTGGTGGCCAGCACATCTGGAGAAGCGCCGATAGCTCTCGCCGCCAGCGCGCCTCTGCAGGATAGTTCCGCGAACAGCGGCGCGGCTTCCCTTTCCGGCAATTGGCAAATGTCGTGGACGAGCGCCAATGGCGCGCAACGTCAGGGCACTATGGAAATCAAACAGGATGGCACGAAGCTGAGCGGAAAATTCCAGGGTGAACGGGGCTCGGCGGCGGTGACAGGCAGTCTTGACGGAAATCAGGTTTCCCTCAAGGTCAGGCTCCCGCGGCGGCAGGTCTCCTTCTCCGGAACCGTGAACGGCGACAAGATGAGCGGCACAACGGAACAGGGTGCTTCCTGGACGGCTACACGCCAGAAGGGATGATGGCCCAAACGGTTGACGAACACGACCCCGGGACGCCATCGTGGAACAAGGCGTTGTGATGGATGTGACTCCCCGTGCGGAATCTCCAGCCGCTGCCCGTTCGGAGGCGGCTCTGCGTCAGCTTCTGCTGATCGATGACGACCGCGACATGGCAGAAATGCTCGCCGAATATCTCCGGCCCGAGGGATTTGGAGTTCACCTCGCCGGCACCGCGAAGGCAGGCCTCGACCGACTGAACGAGCGGGGCCTGGTTCTCGTGATCCTCGATGTCATGCTCCCGGACATGGATGGGTTCAGCGTACTTCGCGAGATCCGGCAAAAGAGCCGCATCCCGGTCGTCATGCTGACCACGCGATCGGCCGTCGTGGACAAGGTCAGCGGTCTGGAGGCCGGGGCCGATGATTACATTCCCAAACCATTCACGCCGGTTGAGCTCCTCGCAAGAATCCGAACCGTCCTTCGCCGCGGCCAGCCCTCCAGATTTGGCAGTCCCTTCCTCGCAGTCGACGACCTGATTCTTGACGCAGGATCGCAAACCGTGGAATGCCACGGCAGAGCGGTCGAATGTACGGCTGCCGAATTCGATGTTCTGCATCTTCTTCTTACTTCGGCCGGTCAGGTAGTCACGCGGGAACACCTCACGCGCGCTGCGCTGGGGCGCTCGCCTTACGCGGGCGACCGGGGTGTCGATAATCTGGTCAGCTCGCTGCGCAAAAAGCTCGGACCCGGACCGAGCGGACGGGAACGCCTTCGATCGGTCCGCAACTCCGGATACGTTTACCTGCATGATTCTCCTGCGTCTTCGAACGAGCGAAAGTCATGAAGTTTTTTCTGCGCGTCTTTTTCGGTTTCTGGATTGCCACCATCCTGATGATCGTCATGGTGGCCAACATCGGCGATCTCGTGCCTGTGAATGTCCGCGCTGAGAGGGGATTCGATCCCAACGCAGCGCAGGCTGCCCTGATCCGGACGGTGAACGATTACGAAAAGAATGGCCGGATCGTATTGGATCGTGAACTCAGCCGTCCCGGGCAGAACCATCATGGTTCTGTCTTCCTCTTCGATGCGGGCGCCAACGTTCTTCCGGGTGAGGGAACTGCGCCGGCCTACTTTGGGGCTCTGGCCGAAGAGGTTCTGCGCAGCGGGAGTCCCCGCATTCAGCGCTATTTTGGATTTCGCGTGCTCTTTGCATGGCCGCTGCGCAGCGCCAGCGGGAAACAGTACGCGGCGATCATGACCGTGTTTGAACCTGGACAAAGGCTGCAAAGGTTGCGGTCCTGGCTCAATCTCACCATCGCCATGCTGCCCGCCGCACTGATCTGCATGCTTCTCTCACTTTATTTCACGCGCCCCATTACGCGTCTGCGCGCCACTGCGCAGCGGCTGGCCGGCGGCGACCTCAGCGCGCGCTCCTCACCGAACGGCGTTGCCCGCAGGGACGAGCTTGGGGATCTCGCGCGGGACTTCGACGCCATGGCCGCGCAAATCGAATCACTGATGACCGCGCAGCGCCGATTCGTAGCAGACGTCTCTCATGAGCTGGGCGGACCCCTCACCAGAATGCATCTGGCCCTTGCCTTGTTGCGACGCCAGCTTGCCGGCCAGGGCCATGCGGAACTGGAAAGAATCGAGCGGGAAACCGACAAGCTCAGCAACCTCGTGCAGCAACTCCTGCTCCTTGCCGGGCTGGAGGCTGGGCAGTGCCCGGCGGAGACACTGGCACCGGTGTCTTTGCGGAATCTGTGCGACGGTCTCGTCGAGGACGCTGGTTTCGAGGCCGCGCAGGCCGGCTGCCGGATCGGCGGCGAACGCGAGGATGTCACGACTCTGGCTTATCCTCAGCTCCTGCGGCGGGCCATCGACAATGTATTGCGCAATGCCATCCGCTATGCTCCTGCCGGCACTGAAATCGTCCTCAACTGCAGAGCTGATCCAGAAGGACAGGTTGTCCTGGAGATTTTGGACTCCGGTCCAGGCGTCCCCGATTCGATGCTGTCCGACATCTTTCGGCCTTTCTTTCGAACGGCCCCAGGACGGGACGCGAGCAGCGGAGGCACAGGTCTCGGTCTGGCAATTGCAGCCGAAACTACCCGGATGCATGAGGGGTCCATCACCGCCCACAATCGAAAAAACGGTGGCCTTCAGGTCACCATCATTTTCCCCGTGAAAGAGCCGGCGTCCAGCCCGCATGCGCCCCCGTCCGAGGAGTCCACAGCCTGGCAGGCGCTGCCCGAATAACCTGGCCGCCGGCGCCAGCGACACCCGCGCCCGAGCACTGCCGGCTGCGCGGTTCCAGAGCAAAACGAGTTGGACGGGTGTCCTGGCTTCGAGCGTGCGGACGGTGAAATCCGGCGCCGGATCGCCCAGGTTCAGGTGGCCGTGGCGGGCCTGGTCCCGCACAGTCTCAAACGGAAAGAGAAGTTAGAGCGATCTTCGCGAACAACGGCGCTGCTGCTACCCTTTTTTGGCTCTGCCTTCTCTCGCCCGTGGCAGGCAGGTTCTGGTTTCATGGGGAGCGCTGGTCGAGAAACACTGCCGGCAGAAACCTGGCCGCCTCCTGCGGCGACAACTGCTTCGATTCTGGCTCGCGCTGGTCCGGGTGTGCGCCCGGACCTGAAGAATTTTCTTCGGCATAGAAGGCTGTATCCAGCGAGTGGGTTTCGCCGGGATGCCACTCGCGCCATCCCGCCGGCTGAATGTGACCACCCATCTCGGTGTCGAGATAGACGACGGATGCGTCGGGGCGCCAGGGACGGCCGAGATAGACATTGTCCACGCCGGGGTCGGCGGTCAGCCGGCAGGCGTGAAAGACAAAACCGGAGTCCTCGGAGGCATAGCTCTTGCCTTGAGCGGTGATGAATCCCTCGGAGTGGGGCGTGCTGTGGATCTCGCAGCGATCGAAGACGGTTTTGCCGTCACCGAAAATGAAGTCAACGTTGCCTTCGATGTAGCAGTCGGAGAAATACTGGCGCGCGGGAATACAGGAGCGGGCATCGCCCTCGCCGGTGCACCGTTTGCTGCCGGTATAGAGGGTGTCCTGGTTGCCGAGCAGCCGGACATTGTGCAAGACAGCGCGGTCGCCGGTAATGAGGAGGGCAAGGGCCTGCGATCCGGCGGGAAGCTGCGGGTGCGTGGCATTGAAGTCGTTCTGAAAGGTGATGTTTTCAGCGCGGAAGTTGTCGGCGGTCACGTTCACCGTGGCCGAATGCAGCGTTCCGCCCGCAGTCCCGGCGCTCTTATCCATGACGACGACGGTTTTGGAGGCGTCCGGGTTGGCGCTGCGCAACTCAATATTGGGTTTGGCGATAGTCAGCACTTCGCGATAGGTTCCAGGAGCGACGAGAACCAAAGCGCCGCCTGGAGGCGCGACGTCAAGAGCGCGCTGAATGGAATAGAAGTCACCGGTTCCGTCCGCGGCGACATAAAGAGCGTTGTCGACCGGCGGAACGACGCCTGCGAGCTCCGGCGCATGGGTCAGCGGGGGAAAGGGAATGAAGCGATTTTCGCAAGCCAATGGCGTTCCCGGCTGAGAACCGGCTGCTGCGGTGACAGTCACGCCCTCGCCTTTTGGATCGAGATTGCCACGACGGGGGCCCAGAGTGATGTCGGCGCTGGCGGCGATGATCTCGGAGCGATCGAGCCCTTCGGCGAAAACGTTGTCGAGAGTCACGCCGAGAGTCTGCTGTGCATCGAGGCCGAGAAAGGTGTACGCGCCCGGGGTCAGAATATGAACGTTGTCGAGCACAATCTTTTTGTAAACTGGCAGGCGATCGCCGGAGAAAGTCGTGTACATCGGCGTAAGGAGGATGGGATTTTTCGTGTCGCGGATGCACACATCGCGGTAAACGACATCCTGCACGAGACCGCCTCGGCTGCGATCGGATTTGATGCGAATGCCATTGTCGGCGCCCTCGATGGTCAGGTCGTCGACCAGCATGTGATCGACACCGCCATCGGTTCCGCTGCCGATGGACATTCCGTGCCCGGTATAAAAATGGTTGTGCAGCACAGAGATGTTCGACGAGGGTCCGGCTTTGCCTGATTTAACGGCGACATCATCGTCGCCGGTGTGAATGGAGCAGTGCGTGATGGTGACATTCCTTGACGAGCCCGGATCGATGCCGTCGGTGTTGCGGGTCGTGCCGGGAGTCATGATTTTGACGCCCCAGGCGGTAAAGCCATCCGTACCATTGACCGCGACGTGGAATCCCGGCGAATTGCGAAAGGTGATGCGGTAGAGAGTGAAGTTCTGCGAATCGCGCACCTGAAGCATCCAGGGAACGCTCTGCTGCCGGTCGGTGACCTTGGCTTCGTGTGCCAGGTCCCACCAGGTGACCTGCTGGCCGAGGAGCTTTGCGCCGCCTCGTCCATCGATGGAGCCATCCCCCATGATGCCGCTTCCCGAAGTGTCGGCCGCGGTAATGAGGCTGCGGCAGCCATGACCCCGCGCGGAGACGATGCCGCAGCTGTCCGGAGAGAGGTCGTATTGGCGCGGGTCGCGCGAGGCAGCCAGCACAGTGCCCGCGTCCACCACCAGAGTGACGCCGGATTTGAGGGTCAGCGGGCCGGCGAGAAAGACATTGTGGCGGCCGTGCGCACGCAGCACAACGGCCTTGCCCGAGGCACAAGCATCGATGGCCTGCTGAATGCGACTGGTGTCGAGCCGCTGCTCATCGGCATCGCTCAGCACTCCGTGAGGCGCACTCAGGCCGGCGTCGAGGGTGGTGCAGGCGGGCGGAAACCGCGGTTCGCTGACGTGTCTCGTATCCTGCGCGCGGAGCATGAACGGAAAGATTCCGGCAGCCATGAGAGCGAGCCAGCGAGATTGCAGCGTGAGCATACGATTCTCCATTCTTTGGTCAGCCGACCGCGATGGGCTGTCAAAGGTCCGACCTCTCTGCGGATCAAAGCCGAAATTTATCCTCGTGGGTCGGACGCTGTCAAGAAATTCGGCGGTGAACTCTGAAGGACGGCGGATGCCAGACCCGTTGAAGGTTACTGCTGTCCCTGTTGACAGAATATGCTTCGATTTTGAATAATTCTGAGCGGCAGAAAGGTCAGACCACAGCGTTAATTTGCTGAGACACCGGTCAGGCCGGCGTTCAGCAGCGCCGCTGTGAGCTAGGCTGTATCCACATATATATGTGGATACAGCCTAGTGCAGTTCTTTGAGTGTTTTCTCCGTACTACGTGCAGTTCCATGAGAGGCAAAGCAGGAGGCCGAAAGAGAGATTATGTCAAAGCACACAATAGAGACCACGCAGAAAAGTCGGGGCCTTGCGAAACGCATCCTGTACTCCGCAGCCTGCCTGCTGGCAGCTTTGGCGACGGCAACGTCGGCGCCCCTGTGGGCCCAGTTGGGAGGCTCAGGCTCCATTCAGGGAACGGTGACAGACCCCAGCGGTGCCGTCATCGTCGGCGCAAGGATTGTGGCAACCGAAGTATCAACCGGGGTGCAGACCGTCCGCGTTACCACGGCGAGCGGCTTTTACTCGCTGGCGCCTCTTGATGCGGGGGTGTACGCCGTCGCCGTAACCGCTTCCGGTTTCGAAAAACTGGTGCGCGAGAACATCCACGTGGACGGGATGCAGGTGCTGGCACTCGACCTGACTCTGCAGGTGGGTGCGTCCACGCAGACGGTAACAGTGACCACGGCTCCGCCGCAGCTGGAAACCGAAGATGCGACGCTGGGCGCTGCGATGGAGAACGACGTTTATCAGAGCCTGCCGCTGGAGATGGGCGGAGCCAACGGGGTGAGCACCGACCAGCGGCGCGCCACCGACTTTGCGGTGTTCATGCCCGGCGTGACCAACAACGAGATCAAGAACAACGAGTCGGACGAGCCGATGGTGGTGAACGGCAACGCCAGCGCCAGCGAGATTTACGTGGAGGGCGTTCCCCTGGAGTCGGCCTCGGTCAGCGGGGATCCTCGCTTTATTTGGCCCGCATTTTCGGTGGAGACGATCGATCAGTTCCAACTGAAAACCACAGGGTATTCGGCGGAATATCAGGGGCTGGGCGTGGAGAACTTCACCGTCAAGTCCGGCACCAATGACATCCACGGCTCGCTTTACGACGTATTCCGCAACACCGTTCTCGATGCGGCCGGTTTTATCCCCGCGCAGTATCCCGCTAACTACCCGATAGCATCGCTGGCCGGGACCTGGTACAAACCGCCGGAACACATGAACGAATTTGGCATGACGCTGGGCGGTGCTGTTTGGCGCAACAAGGTCTTCCTGTTCATCAATTACACGGGATTCCGGTACTCGACTCTGACCAAGCCGCAGTCCGAGACGATTCCGACGCCGGCAGAGCTGTGCGGCGACTTCTCAGCGGTCACCGGCTACAACATCTACGATCCCACAACGCAGGCCGAGACGGGCGGCTCGTACTCGCGCACCCAGTTCAGCGGGCCCAGCTATACCAGCGCCGGCTGCGGCACGGGGCCGGTGAAATCAAATGTGATTCCGCAAAATGAAATCTCGCCAATCGCCCAGTATTTGCAGAAGTTCATGCCGCCACCAACCAACTCAAACCCCACTAACAACTATTGGGGCTCGTATATGTGGGGTCTTAGTAACTGGTCCTCGGCGAATCGCATTGATCTCGATCTCTCCAGTCGCCAGAAGCTGAGCGTCATTCTGGCCATGGGCCGTCAGGGACTGGTAGGGGGGGCCGGCAGCCAGACCACCAACGTGCTGCCTCTGCCCTACGAATATGCCAAGAATTATGCGCCGATATCGAAGGTGGGAGTCATCCAGCACAGTTTTGTCATCAACCAGAATCTTGTGAATCAGTTCAAGTATGGTGCTGGCCAGTATCACTCCCCGGATAACAATCCGACCTACGGAGTGAATCAGTGGGCTGCGACGGCGGCGGGGATCACGGGCCTGCCCGCCAACGGCCAGGCGGGTGGCAGTTTCCCGGTCGTGAAGTTCACCGGGCAGGACGCCCCGGCGCAGTGGGGGCCGCAAACGGGCTATGTGGGAAATACCGATGCCTACACGGTTCTGGACAATCTGCAGTGGGTGCACAACCAGCACTTGCTGACATTCGGCGGTCAGGTTGAATGGCTGAGTTATAACTACCTCTACGCCGATGGTGGCACCACGGGAATCACGATGAACCTGAGCTTGAACGAGACAGCGCAGGTGACGGGTGGATCGGCAACCCCGGTAGCCAATACCGGCTTGCCCTATGCCAGCTTCCTGATTGGCGCGATCGATTCCGGAAGCTATACCGAGTACGCGCCCATTGCCCAGGAGACGGGATCGCGCTATCGTCCCTGGGCACTGTATGCGAATGACACCTGGAAAGTAAGTGACAGATTCACCCTGAACGCCGGTTTGCGCTGGGATGTTATGCCCCCCATGCAGGAGGCCGAGAACAGGTTCTCATTCCTGAATCCGACAGCGACCAATCCTGTAACCGGTTCGCCGGGCACGCTGGAGTTTGCCGGCAGTGGACCCGACAGCTGCCACTGCAGCACACCGATGAAGACGTATTACAAGGAATTTGGTCCTCGACTGGGCGTGGATTACCGGCTGGGCGAGAAGACGGTCCTGCGCGGATCTTATGGCATCTACTACGCCCACGGCGGCGGTACATCCGGCGGGGCAACAGCATTGCCGTCGACAACCATGGAACTGGGATTTGCGGCCGCTCCGAATCCGGTCAGTCCGGGAGATTCGCTGCCGGCCTTCTATCTGAACAACAGCGCCTATTTCATGGCCGGAACCAATGGCAGCGCTGCCAATACCAACTTCGGGAACAGTACCGTCGCGGCTCCGCCGGCGTATAACCCGGCCTATGCGACCTATTACTCGACCGCCGCTGTTTCACCTTACAAGATATCTTCCACGCTGGCCTATCTTGACCCCGTCTATGGCGGCCGCACCCCGACCTTCGAAGGCTGGTCGGGCGGTTTTCAGCGGATGATCACCAACAATATCACCGCGACCGTCAGTTATGTGGGCAACCAGGGACACTACCTGCTGCCCAGCGGCGCGGCGCGCGGTTACTACAGCAATCAGCTGGATCCAAAATATCTGTCTCTGGGCGCAACACTCGGCGCCACGGCCACGGCAGCCAACATGCCGACCGGTAGTTTGCCCTATCCAACTTTCAACAATAAGGTAAGCCAGGCGTTGTTGCCGTTCCCGCAGTACACCGGGGTAACAGATCAGGTTGGATCCGTGGCGAACTCGAACTACAACGCGCTGCAGTTGTCGATTATCCAGAGGCTCAGCCGGGGCATCACATTCATGCTCAACTACACCTACAGCCGGACCATCGACGACGCGGGAACCTTCCGCACCGGCTATGCCATCCCTGCCGGAGTGGTTGCCAACAGCAACAAATCCTGGGCAATCGATCGCATCGAGCGGTCGCTCAGCACCCAGGATCAGCCGCAGAACCTCGTCTTCACCAGCACCTGGGATCTGCCTTTCGGCGCCGGACACATTGGAGGCGGGAATGGTTTTGTGAGAGCGCTTGCCGGCGGATGGCGTTTCTCGGATGTTTTCAGCTACGTCGCGGGCAACCCGCTGGCGATCACATCGAGTACCTGCACCGGGGTGACCGGTCAGGGTACCTGCATGCCATCCTACAATCCCACTTTCGCCGGTTCGGCGCGGCAGAATGGCGGATGGGGCCACGGTGCTACCAGAGCCAATCTCTCGTCGATGCAGTACATCAATCCCGCTGCATTTGTGCAGACTTCCTCCTTTGCCGGAGCGGGGGCGAATGGCGAATACGTGCTGGGCAATCTGGCGCGCACGGCGCCGGATGGCCTGCGAGGTCCGAGCAACTACGACATCGACGCGACGCTGCGCCGCACCTTCGATCTGTGGAAGAACGAGAGGGCGAAGTTTATCTTCGACGCCAGCGTCTTTAACGCGGTCAACCACGTTTGGTTCGGCAGCACATCGAGCACAGCGGACGGCTCGATTGGCTCGACGGTCTCCTCCTCCACTCCGGCCAGCGACACGGGTCTGGGCGTGGTGGCGGGGCAGGCCAACAATCCACGCCAGTTTCAGTTTGCAGGCCACATCCGGTTCTAGCCGCGGGCGAGCTTTTCGGCTCGATGGATCCGCGGATTCCAGCGGCCAGATCGGAACTCAAAGAGGCCAGAGAGTCCGGTGCCTGACAGGGGAGGCACCGGACCGCACCCAGTCGAACGTCGATACCGATCAAGCCATTCAGCCAGTTACGGCCATCCATTCGTCGACGACACCGGGATCTGCTATTCCTGCCGAAGGGCTACGATTGGGTCCACACTGCTGGCGCGCCATGCAGGAATGACGGTTGCAGCGAATGCGACCACGGCTAACAGTGCGGGCACGGCCAGGAATGTAGCGACGTCGGTGGCGCTGACGCCGAACAAGAGGCTGGCGATCACACGAGTCAGGGCGGCGGCGCCTATCAGGCCGGCGAATATACCGACCAGCGTTAACTGCATCCCTTGCCCGACGACCAGAGCGAGGATATTCTCGCGCCGCGCCCCCAATGCGACCAGAATGCCGATATCGCGCGTGCTCTGTGTGACCAGATAGGACATCACCCCGTAGAGGCCCACCGCGGCCAGCAACAGCGCGAAAGCCGCAAATGCACCCAGCATGGTGCTGGAGAAGCGCTGGCGCGCCAGCGAATCGAATAAACGATCCTGCATGGTCCGAACCCCGTAGACAACCGCGGCAGGATCGACTGCGTGGATCTCCCTGATGATGGAAGTGGAAAGTCCTGCTTCATCGGTGGTGGTGCGGGCCACCAGGAACGTCCCGCGGTCGGGCCCCTGCTGCAAGGGAAAGTAGGTCGCGATTTTGCCGTCGGTCTCCAGGCCGTATTGTTTGACCACTCCGACGACGCCGACAATGGTGATGGGCTTTTTCGGATCGAACCAGAGATGCTTTCCGATCGCGTCCCCGTGCGGCCAGAATCGCTGTGCGAACTTTGCGTCAATAATGGCGACCTGCTGCGAGTCCGGGCCGTCCTGCTCGGCGAAAAAGCGGCCCGCCACCAAAGGAATCTGCATGGTGTGGAAGTAGTCCGTGCTGGCCGTGCGCAGATCGACCTGCAACTCCTGTCCTGGCGGCGGCGCGTAGCCCTCCACGTGGATCCCTCCCCATCCCACCGTGCCGGTCAGCGGCAGCGCCGAAACCGCGCCTTCGGCCACGACTCCGGGCAAGTGGGCGATCCGGGTTTCGACGTCACGGTAGAAACCGGCGAGGATTTTATCGTCGCGGTACTTTGTGTCGTTGGCAGCGACCTGCATGGTCAGAACGTGGTCTGTAGTGAATCCCGGCGCCACCCCCTGGAGGCGGACGAAGCTGCGAATCAGCAGCCCGGCGCCAATCAGCAGAATCAGTGAAAGAGCGATTTCGGAAACCACCAGCAAGCCACGCAGGCGATGGCGTTTCACGTACAGGCCGCCATCCGACTGTCCGCTGCGGCCGCCGGCCTTCAGCGATGAATTCGGATCCAGCTTGATGGCGCGCCACGCCGGCGCGAGGCCGAAAAGCACGCCGGTCGCGAGCGAAAGGCCAAAGGTGAAGGCCAAAACGGCGCCGTTGATTCCAATCTCATCCAGCCGGGGAATATTGCCGGGATTCATCGTGCGCACGCCCCAAAGACTCACTCGCGCCACGAGCAGACCCGCGGCCCCCCCCAGCAGTCCCAAAAGCATGCTCTCGGTCAATAATTGCCGCGTCACTCGTTTCCAGTCCGCTCCCAGCGCCGTGCGGATAGCAACTTCTTTTTCGCGACCCGCTGCGCGGGCCAGCAGAAGATTGGCCACATTGGCGCATGCGATCAACAACACCAGCGCTACGGAGCCCAGCAGCACGAGCAGGGCACGGCGTACGTCTCCGACCACCTGCTTCTGCAAGCCGACGACATCCATGCCAAAGCTGACGTCACGCTTGTCTTTGGTGCGAATGCGGCTGGCGATAACGTCGATGTCCGCCTGAGCCTGTTCGACCGAAACGCCGGGCTTCAGGCGCACCAGAATGTTGTAGTTTTCGTCGCCTCTGCGCTGCTCTGCATCGGCCCCGAGGGGCAGGGGCAAAAAGATGTCCACCTTGTCCATCGGTCCCTCGGACGGCAGCACCTCGGCGTTGAGCATAAAGCCGCGCTGCAACACTCCTGCGACGGTGAATGTTTTTCCGTTGAGCGTGATGTTCCTGCCTACGATGGCCGGGTCCGAGTTGAACAGGCGCTCCCAGACGCCGTTGCTGAGAATGGCCACCGCCGGTTTGCCCGGTGTGTCCTCTTCCGGCAACAACGTGCGGCCGAGCATAGGCTTCGCGCCCAGCATCGACAGCAGGCTCGATTGCGTGCTCAGTACGTCAACCATCTCCGGCTGCTCGCGGCCCGTCAGCGTGAAGGTGCGGCTCTGCGCGAGGGCCATCTGATCGAATGAATGGTTCTGGTTCTGGATGTCGATGTACTCCCCCGGAGACGGCCAGTCCCGCAGAATGCCGATGCCAGGCGAATGCAGCCAGACTGCCGCGAGACGGTCCGCATGCGGATAGGGGAGCGGACGCAGCAACAGCGCGTCCACGACGCTGAAAATGGCGGAATTGGCGCCGATGCCGATGCCCAGGGAGGCCAAAATCACCAGCGTCAAGACCGCGTTCTTACGAAGCATACGCAAGGCGTAGCGGAGATCCTGTAACCAGAGGCTCATCAAACCCTCCCGCATTGGATAAATGATGGTACGACATGCCAAAGTTCTCCGACCGGAAAGGATCGGGTGGGGGCCGGTCGCCATGGCTTGCCGCTGTTGCGACGGATCAGCTGGCCGGTCACCGGATGCTACGGGATCGGAGAGTGGTGGCCAGGGACGGGATCGAACCGCCGACGCCGGCCTTTTCAGGGCTGCCTACCGATAGGCTCAAGCGGTTTGGAATAAGGGCCGGGAATTAAAAGGAAAGATGTTGCCGGATTTTTGATTGGGACGGTTTGGGATGGAATCGGCCCAAAGCGTCCCCTCATTGTTCGCGCATTGTTCGCGGGACGGAGCGCCGTGTTTCTTCGATGTGAGCGTTGTCACGTCGGGTGGTTGACGCCGGTTTCGGCGGAAGTCCGTAGCGTGTGCTGGGGCTGGGAATGCTGGTATGAGGTCTATGTCGCAGAAGATGCGAAGCCGAGGATGACGTTCCGTTCTGAATGGGCCACGAAAGTAACCCGCATTTTTCAAGATGAGAGAATCAGTGTGGAGTAAAAATCCCTAGATCAGGCATAAAACGAGGAACAAAGAATGGACACGAAATCGATTATTGCGGCCGTTGACGAAGAGATCGCGCGGCTGCAGCAGGTACGGAGCATGTTGGGTGGAGGTGGCTTTCCGGGACCGTTCAAGAAAACGGCACCGAAGAAGCGGGTAATGAGCGCCGAAGCTCGCGAGAGGATCGCGGCGGCGCAGCGGAAGCGGTGGGCGGCTCAGAAGAAGGCGGCAAAGTGATATTCCGGTATCCGGAAACTGAGAGCCGCGCCCAGATCGGGCGCGGTTTGACTTGCATGCTAGATCCATCCTAGCGAAGAGAGAAGCGAAAATCGTGCTCAATGCCGGGTGTGGACGGCTTAGGAGAAAAGATGCGTTTCTGGCCGTTTTTAATGTCGCTCTGTCGATGTTCCTGGAGCCTAACCTTATAGCCCGTCGCCCGTAGGGAGTTACCAAGTCCCTCGCGCAGTTCCTCTCTGCTCAAGCGTGTTCCGCCGATACGAACGACGATCTGGGAAAAATCATTAAGGAGCGGCGCCACGCCTTGCCACGCTTCGGCGAGAAATTTCCAATAATTCTCAACCCTCCGGTGGCGGTCGTCTCGCCCCTGACCGGCGTTCGGCCTCATTGGACCACCCAAGAACCAAAGCCGGAGCCATTGGTCCTCGTGATAGTCGGTGATGTCCATGTACGGCGGCGAAGTGACTATCAGCTTCACGCGCTCCTTGTACGCGCGGAGCTCTCTCCCCGCGTTTCTAGCATCGCATTCGACGACCCTACCCTTTAGGGCTGGTAATGGCGATGCGTACCGGTAAGCCGCGGCGGTTGCAAGGATCGGAAAGACGTCACGGTGTGGCGGCAGACATTTGTTCTTATTCCACCAACGGACCGAATAAGCGGGTTTCGTGCTGATTGTGCGCGGCATTCGGTTGCTGAAGCATGCTTCTGTGCGATGGCTTTCACCGTGGAGGCAGCCGAGCGCGAGAGCAGCGATGAAGCAGTCTACGTGTGACGATCTCCAATCAAGGTTCTTCCTCAAAAAGAGGAGCTGCTGCAGGGTGTCCTCGTGAAAACAAGTGGTGAAGAATTCGTCCGTGGTTTCGGGCCCGTTTGAACAAGACCTGCGGACCTTGCGCTGTAGTTCGGAAAGCCGATCATTGATGAGCGTGAGACCCGGCGGATTGGCCTTCGCCTGAGATAGGCATGCGGCGACGGCGTTCGTGTCGCTTCCGATGCCTTTGCGGCCGTTGAGGAGGCTTTCGAATACGGTCGTGCCACGCCCTGAAAAGGGATCAAGCACGACATCTCCGCGTTTGGTCCAGGCGAGCACATAGCGGCGCACAAATGCTTCGGGGAACATGGCGAAGTATGGGCAGATCGAATGGAAGCGATGACGTTGAATCATACGGTCTGCAACCTCTTGGAGTAGGTTTTCACCCAGCGGGCGATCTTAGGCAGGTCATCGCAACGTTGTAAATGGGTTTCGCCTGCGGCCTTGATTCGGAGACCTTCGCCGAAATTCCGGGCGATTCGATCTCGATAAAACACATCACCGAATTCATAATTCAGGCTCGCGACATAATCTCTCAAGACATCCTGATAGGGGGTGCTGTCGTCGGGGATGTCTGGCTCCAAACTAAAGGGAATAAACATGGCGTCTGTGGGCTGGGATCCCGGAATTTCCGAGAACCAGAACTGGTGGAAGTGGTCCCGTATAGCCTTGACGGTTTTGTGCTTCCAGTTTCCTCCGCTAGCAACTTGACCGATGAGGTAATGTGTACCGGGAAGCCGGTCATGTTGCCGTCGCCACGCAATTATGTCAACTCCGTTGTCCTTGACCTGTTTAGAGGCACCTGCGCGTGGTCGTACGTGAGGCTTCCCCTCGCCGAAGTCTTTGTAAATCTCCTTCAGGGCCCTTAAAAATTCGCTCCCATCGGGACGAGGCCAGCCGAAGGAAATAGCGGGGCCGCGCACATAGCCGCCAGCAGCCACTGTTGAGCACCCCTGAAAAAGGTCTCGCGTCTTGTTCGTAACGTTCGGTGCGTCTGCTTTCTTGATTATGGTGTGGTCAGCGACTTGCGTCAGGAAAAGGCAAAACAAATAGATGACGCCAGTGTCGGTCAGCGGAGTGATGAAGTTGAGTGATTGTCCTTTATCGTCGATCTGAAACGGATATCCGCCCCCCACGCTCTCTCGTCGACGTTCGATTTCTTCTTGGACGCTTTGCACGAGACTGTCTTCTTCGGCGTCCTCATCGGCGATGTCGTCGTTCTGTTCGTTCTCTGTAAGAGTCGACGCGGAGATAAGCGTGCCGAAACCAACACGTCCCGTCGCTATGGCCTTCAATTCCATCCAATCGGCAAACTTGACGCGGTGGTCAGTGTCGTCGGGGATTGCGAGCACAGCTTATTTTTTGCCTTTCTTTGGCTTATCGGACATCGTCAGCATTGTGCTATATATCTGCTTGCTTGTCTGCGAGAGATCGCGGCCCATCTCTAGCAACGTTGAATCTTCGGTGTCATAACCTATGATCTGAGAAAGGGCAGCTTCGGCTTCCGCCTTCGCATTAACAAGGGCGCTTTCAAAGCGCGCACCTTTCGATTCAATGGAAGCGTATGCTTCCGCAAGATTGCCCCGCTGGACCATCATGAGTTTCGCGCGAGGGCTGGAGAGGACAGCGCCAAGATTCTTGATGTCGGGGTTCTGCGAAGTAATAACTGGCTTTTTCTGATCGGCTTTGGATCCGTAGAGCCAGAGAAGCACCTGCTTGAGATTGTCGAGGTGCGATTTCGGCACCGGATTCTTCTCAGGCTCGTCCATCCGCCAATCGTCAGGTAGGCCAAGATATTCGCGGTATCCCGACCGTGTGAGCGCAGTATAGAGATGCGAGAATGCGAATTTCTTGCCCGGATATCGATCCGAAATATCGAACAGTTTCGCGTCTTTCGCTTGGTCGAGCACGAACATGCCGCTGACGAGACGGGCCACAGTCGCGTGGTTGTCACCGAGACGTGTGGCAATTTTATCGAGGCTCACATTCGACTTCATATACCAGTCAGCCGCGAATCTCGCCTTCGCTAACGCATCCCAGCGATGGGGCCCGTTGATGTGCTTGAACCCAATGTATTCGCGGGCCTCGTCTTTGCTCTTTACCGCATACACCGAGACTTCTTGGAATGTCGCCTTGATCTTCGGCGTGATGGCCGGCACAGTAATTCCGATTCCCTTTGCGAGGTCAGGGTTTTCAAGAAGCCTTATTGCGGCAAGGCGTCGATTGCCCTCGAGAATGCGCCACTTGTTCTTGATCTTCATCCCGATGAGCGGCTCAATGTCGAAATAACCGTTCGAGGCGATTGACTGGATCACTTCGGTCAAGTCAGACGTGTCGGCGAGTGCACGGATAATTCGGTCGTCGGTGGGGTCGGTGACGCCCTCTTCGATCAGGCGTGGATTTTCCGGATCTAATTCGAGAAACTCGATCTTGACCTTCTTCACCGTTTTCGGTGCAATATCGGGCGCTGGCATCCGACTCCTAGCGAGTGATTTACCTGAAACGAGAGCCACCAAACAACAGGAAACTGAACCATTTACATTATGGCGCTTTTTGATGGACATCCATCGGTGATCATCCATCGCGAACAAGAATAACCAACGCAGCGTGATCTCGACTCGCGAGTTTTCCACGGCGAACATAAGGCGAAACTGCAAGTATACTCGCGCCGTGGGCGGCGAACGATCCTCGGCGGTGCGGGCACGGCTAGGTGGTCGGGCATGCGCCCTGTGCCGGAGGCCACTGCCGGTGCCGCATACGCCAGGAGAACAGCTCTGTGAGAAATGTTTGAGGGAACGGGGGGCGAAGCGACGGGTCTATCTGCATTTCATGTGGCGTGCCGGATGGTATTGCCAATTCCTCGAAGAGGATTTGAAGACGCCGATCCCCCGGAAGCTCGTGCTGCCGGATTCAGCGAAGCTGCTGGAACTCGCGCACCGCGGAGGCTGCGTCCTCAATCTCGAAAACCGGCAGGCTCTGGAACATGGGATTGCCAACGGACGGGGCAGTGTGTGGCTCGAACTCACCCCGGATCAATACGCCAAGCTGTGGGAATCGTCAGATCGGAAGCGGCGCTAGAATCCACCAATGGGCAGCGCGCGGGATATGAAAAAACGAGCGCCGATGGCGTACCGGCTCTACTGCCTGTGGCTTCGGCTGCATCCCGAAGATGGGCAAGGCATCCACCTTCTTGCCGAGAAGTGCTATGAGGCGGGATGGAACGCAGCGATTGACGCGATTAAGAAGGATGCGGAGAAGATGAAGCGGCCGGTATGGAAGCCGGTGGTACGGCCCTACAAGATGCCCGCTCGTGCGGAAGTGCTTGCCAGTCCGGATGAAGACCTAAGATCGTCTCAACTATCTTCTGAGCGTCGGCGGCAGCTCTAAACATTTCACGCATATCCTCCTTGAGAAATGCAAGCCAGTGCTCGATGTAGCTCGCGTGATTCCGAAGGTCTGAGGGGATGTTCAATTCGTCGGCAAGGAAGGCCGATGAAAGCTCTGCGCGCAATTCTTCTTCCGCGCATAGGGCGGAACCCTTGACATCGTGGCGGAGCATAGAGCGCTTCCGCCCGCGGGTAAAGAGATCAGAGCCTGTTGAAGACCTCGAGAATTCGCCGATAGCCGTAGGCGTGAACACGGCGCACGGCGTCCCCGGTAGGGTCTGGGGCAAGGACGCCACGGAGGCATTCCTGTTCAGAGACGATCCTCTGGATTTGCCGAAGTTGCTCGAGTTTTGCTGCAGTCTCCTGCAGTTCGGATGGAATGCGCGCCTTGATGACGCGGAATTGGCTTGATGGCTTTCGCGGCATGTCGCGATTTTAGCGCGACGCGCTGTGATTGTTGCCGGGAGGCACTGGAACACGACTTCTGAGTTCCCCTCTTCGTGACCTCCGCGCAGAAATTCAACGAACTCCGGGGTCGTCTCCTCGCAGGCCTGCCATAAGAGAGCGCGGATTCTCTCAGCGAGCCCGTGGTTCATGCCATTCCTCAGCCTGACAGCCAATATAATCCGAGTCGATGGACGCGAAGCTGCAAGGATTTGTCGACGACCACAAAGCGAGGGGCATGCCGCCACCGCACATTCTGCTAGTCGGCAGGGACGAGGGGCGAAACGCCTCGATTGCGCGAGAATTTGCCCGAAAGCTCGGGGTTGACGTCAATGAAGTGGATTCTGTCGATATCAAGGCTGTGCTCGATCTGACAACGCTGCTCACCGCGAAAAAGGTTACGCTCCTCTCCAATGTCCAGAGGCTCAAAGGGTCCTTGATGGATGGGCTGAGCCACGACCTCGAATCCGGCGAGATTCAGATCACCATCGGGGCGGGACCGGCTGCGCGAATTCATAAGCTGCAATTGGAGGTGGTCGCGTTCATCGCCACCTGTCCTGCCAAACACGATTGCCCGGCCCGGCTCCTGAAACAATTTCGCTGCATCATTCCGGTCGAACCCTACTCTTCCATGGAATTGCTGGCCGTACTCAAAGCCGAGGCGGCAAAGAACCGGGTTTCCCTCGAACCCGACGCTGAGGAGTTGCTCGTCCGTTGCAGCGACGGGCTTTCCACAATTCTTCTGGATCGCTACCGCAAGGTGATCAGCAAGATTCCGCAGGTCAATCAGACCAACCAGCCACACTTGACTCTCGACGAGGTCTCGACGGCGCTGGCTAAACTCCGGATCGAGGTTCCGCCAGCCGTTCCGCAGGTCCCGTCAAGCGGGGACATAGATAGCCTCACAGGCCAGGAATTCGAATCGCTGATAAAAGCTCTTCTTCTCGAAATGGGGTTTCAGGCCGACCTGACGCAAGTCACGGGAGGCGGCGGAATCGACATCATCGCAACGCTCGACCGGCCGTTCAGCGGAGGGCGCTACATCTTCCAGTGCAAGCGGTACGCCGAGAACAACCTCGTGGGGGCGCCGGCCGTTCGAGATTTCTACGGCGCCGTCACCGCGGATAGGGCCATCAAGGGCATCTTGATCACGACTTCCGACTTCACCGCGCAGGCAAAGGAGTTTGCCGAGCAGGCTCGCATCGAGTTGGTGAACCGAGCCAAACTTATGCGATTGCTTGAAAAATCCAGGGTAACGCTTCGATGATCGAGGGTGACACAATCCGCCGCATTCGTGAAGCTGTCGCCGCGGGGAGGCTCACGGAGCCCTTCCGCGCCGACGATGTTAACCGCGCGCTAGGCATCACGTTCGCGGGTACCTTCCTCCCTAAACACCGGACCCGGAACCCGGGACGGAATACTGAGCTTTTTATTCAGGTAGAGAGAGGACTTTATCGCCTCAAACCCTGGACGCCTTACGTATGCCCAGAACCGGCGGCGCTTGCGCCCATAATTGCCGCTTCCGATTTCAATGCGGAGTTTGCTGAACTCGACAAGTTCAAGCGTACGCCCGACGAGGAATTCAATCTTCAGGTTCTCAGGTTAAGGAAGGCGCGGGCTGAATTTGAGCCTGGCAACGAACCGAAACGTCGGAGACGGTAGCGAGGACCTGAGAAGTGGACAAGCGCCCTGCGTCCCGTCAAGGGCTGAGAATGGCCGCTGGAAACGGGATAGCCGCGATTACCGGCGGATCCTGACGGAGGGTTTCGGCGAGCGCGGTGTCTTATCCACCTTCTCTGCCTTTGCGGCAAGGGTGTGAGCTCGACGCTCAAGGCCATCAAAGAGGGTCGCCAGAGGTACCTCAAGGATTGTCGCCACCTTGGCGATATTCCCGAAGCTCAGGTTGCTCTCGCCGCGTTCGATGGCTCCCATGAAGGTGCGGTGGACGCCGCATTTGTCGGCGAATCCTTCCTGCGAGTAGCCGCGTTCGCTTCGCAGTTCGCGTATTCTCTGCCCCAAAGCTTTCAGAAGCAGGTCTGAGAATGCCTTTTCCACACCACCGAGTGTTCGAGATCGGCAGCAATTACGTCCACAGCGTTTACATAGACACTGTTTGCATAGTATGCTGATTTCCATCTCGAACGCAGATTCCTCCAAAGGGAATCGGAAGGGAGCCCGGAATGAAAAGTCTGAAAATCGTCGATGGCGGCGGCGGCGGGGGCGGCGGTTGTCCCCTGTTTCGCCTCCGGTAGATCGTGACCCTCAAGAACGAGCCAGCATCCGAAAGGGCTGGCTCGATCTTTTGCGCGCGAACTTGCGGCTCGAACCTCTCGCCGCGGTCGCGACGATTGTTGGAACTCTCGTCAGTCTTCTCGGCTTGCTGCAGTCGCGCGCCTGGCTTCTTCTGACCAGCCTTGTGTTCGTATGTGTGGCGATCTTTGCGGGCTATCAGGCTCGCAAGGGGCGGCTGGCGATGGAGGCGGCCTCAATCGTGATCGAAGGCCACAGCATCGACTCGCTCAATGTCGCAAACCTGCGCCGCCGCGTGAATCGGACCTTCTTCGTTCAGGACGTCCAGCACACGGTGCGCATCGCCGGCGAAGACATGGGTATCTCGTGGCGGTATTCCGGATATTGCCGTTCGGATGGCACGGCGGCTATGGGGTTCAGCCTCGATTCGGATTCGAGCACGCCGTTTGAGAGACTCAATTGCGTTGGCTACGATCTCGGCCGCGATCCGGACATGAATCATCCTATTCGTCCGATACTCACGGGGGCTGAAAGCATCTCGAAGAAGCTTTCAGTTCCGTTTCTCGCCCCGTTGAGGACCAATGAACCCTTCGGCGTGCTGTTGAAATGTACCCTGCCCCATTGCGTGAAGCCGGGGTTCAGCTATTACACTTCCACACTCTCATTCGCTCAGGATCGCGTACGGCGCTGCACGGTGCGCCTGATATTCGTCGGTTCGGCTCCGAGCTGGGTGCGGGTGTATGAATGCGTCGCACAGGGACCGGCAAAACTGCTGAAAAACCTTGTTCCGTCCCGGCGAGAAGCAAATGAGTTTGAATACCTCGATGTCGTGGAAGACAGGCCTGGGGAGTCGGCACGGATATATGTCTTCTGGCGTGACTCTGCGTAGCGTTGCGGCGGGTGTTAGTGAAGTTAGAGTCTGTGTTAATTAGTGTTACGGTGGTGACTAATCTGGTTAAGCCCCTGCCCTGCCTTGTGAATTCTTGGTGGCCGGTACCTGAAACCCCGAAGTTTGGTACCTGAAAGCACGAATTCAAGTACCTGAAATCCCGAAGTGTGGCACCTGAAACCACGAATCCCCCATTCGGTACCTGAAAGCACGAATCTCTTGACGTGGCACCTAAAACCACGAATATGTGCCGATGGCACCTGATATCACGAATCCTGATGAACACCTGCTGCCGGCGAAGCACACGAACGGCGATCTGTTCATCTGCGACGTGGCGGATGCGGCGCTCAAGGATCTGATTCCGCAGATGGAGCATCCGTTTTACTCCCTCTCCAAAAAGCGGGATACAGAGATTCGGAAATATGAGCACAACGGCAATTGGCTGGAGATAACGCCAAGCGTCAAGGGCCTCGCGACCATCTACGACAAGGACATCCTGATCTACTGCATCTCGCAGATCATGGAGAAGCTGAAGCGGAAGGAACCTGTGAGCCAGCGCGTCCGGATCACGAGCTATGACCTGCTCGTCTTCACCAATCGCGGGACATCGGGCCGCGACTATGACGCCCTCTGCGAAGCGATCGACCGCCTCGCCGGCACCCGGATCACTACCAATATCCGTACCGGCGATGAGGAGCAGCGGGACAGTTTCGGCCTGATCGATGCCGCCTCGATCCGCCGCAAACACGGGCTCGACGGGCGCCTGCAGTGGGTCGAGATCAAGCTGTCGGACTGGGTGTTTAACGCTATTCGTGGCCAGGAAGTGCTCACGCTGCACCGGGATTATTTCCGCCTTGGCAAGCCGCTTGAGCGCCGCATTTACGAGCTCGCCCGGAAGCATTGCGGCCGGCAGAGCACGTGGCAAATCTCGATTGAAACCCTTCTCAAGAAAGCCGGCTCGCAAAGCTCGGTCAAGCGGTTTCGCCAGCATGTGAAAGAAATCGCGCAGCACGATCACCTGCCCGACTACCGGCTCGTCTTCGATGAAGAGGCCGATATGGTGATCTTTTTCAATCGCGACAATAAATGGGTCGAGCGCCCCCTGCCCTCTGACAACGAATCGCTACCTCCCCTGCCCGAGGAAGCCTATGAGGAAGGACGCAGTGCCGCGCCGGGTTACGACATTCATGCTCTCGAAAATGACTGGCGGGATTTCTGGGAGAGTTCCGGTAAACCGAAAATTGATAATCCGGCCGCGGCCTTCGTCGGCTTCTGCCGGAGCCGCCACAAACGAGCTCCTATTCATCGGAAGGCGGCGGACTATGACGACTGAAGCCCCCTGCCCTGCCCTGAATCGTAAATCCGCGACAAAAGGCCAAGGAGAGGCCCGGCGGAGATTCCGCACCCGAGAGACTCCTCAATTCTTTTATCCATTCCTCGGGCAATTTTCTGGCCGTAGCGTCGATTTCGTCAAACGACCCCTGCTCACAAGTTTGATCGTGAAGTGTCTTATCGACACCTGTTTGGTGACTGTTTGGTGCCAACACAGATAGCTCACTGGTGTCTGTCGGTCACCTATAAGGTGACAAGCGGACATCTATGTGGTGACGAGAAGATGCTATTCAGGCACCTGTAAGAGCCCCTTCAGGTGGCTTTTAGATAGCTGCTTGTCATCTGTCAGCTGACTGGTTATGATCCGGCTCTCCGATTCGCTCACTCCGTCACCGTCCTTATTCCTGCCGCGAGAACCGCATGCCCACTATCGCCTTCGTGTCCCCCAAGGGAGGGGCTGGAAAAACCACCTCCGCCTTTCTGCTTGCGACCGCGCTTGCGCGCTTTCAGGAGGTGACGGTGATCGACGCCGACCCCAATCATCCGATTAAAACCTGGGCCAACGGCGGCAATGCGCCGACGAAGCTGACGGTGATCGCCGACGTGGACGAGGACACGATCATCGAACGCATCGAAGATGCCGCTTCAAAGACTCCGTTTGTTATCGTCGATCTTGAAGGCACCGCGTCGAAAATCGTCGTCTATGCGATTTCGCAAGCGGATCTCGTGATCATCCCGACGCAGGGCTCACAACTCGATGCCAATGAAGCGGGCAGGGCGATCCGCGTCGTGATGCAGAGCCAGAAGATGACGAAGAATGAAACGCCCTACGCGGTGCTGCTTACGCGCACGAGCCCGTCCATCCGGACGCGGACGCAGACACATATCCAGAATGGCCTGATCGCTGCAGGCATTCCGGTGTTCAACACCGAACTCAACGAGCGCGATGCGTTCCGGGCAGTCTTCTCCTTTCAGCAGACTCTCGATGGCCTCAACCCCGCCGATGTCGCCAATCTCGACAAGGCAAGGATCAATGTGTGGGAATTTGTCGAAGAAGTCGTCGAGCGCCTGAAGCCGGGGCAGGGGAGCCGTAGCGAAGAAGAAACTTCGAACGTGGCAGGTGCGGCATGAGCGGACGCGTCGATCCCTTTGCAATTCTCAAAGAACCAACGGCCTTCCCGACGAAGCCAAAGCCGGAAAAACGCGTCGAGGAAGCGGCGGTCGCCGAGGTTGCGCGCGAGAATAATTTCCCGAGCCGCCAGCCTCCGAAACGGGATGCAGAGCAAAAGCGCCAGCAGCGACGTTATCGCACCGGGCGGAATCAACATCTCGGTATCAAGGTGACCGAAGAGACAAAAGAAAAGTTCTACAAAGCTGTTGATGCACGAGGCGTTCCGCAAGGCGAATTGTTGCGGCTCGCGCTCGATGCGCTGGAGCGGGAAGGGGCCTCATCCCGGAGCAGATCGAACTGATTCCCGATACATTCGGCACGCTGCAGCAAAAACTTGATGGTGCCCGTAACATTTGGCCTCGCTCATCTCCTGAGAGAATAGAAGCACATCTCAACCACGCCAACAGATGGCGTAACAGAACAGGAGCATGTATGGAAATGTCAGTCGCAGCAAACACGCAGGAGCCAGAGAGCTCGACGCGTGACGTCCCCGATCAAATCACCGAAAACTGGAGCAGTGATGCTCCGCGCGGCGGCAAGGCCGTGATGAACCGCATGATTAAAGAGAACTCGACGGTTCCTCTTTTCTTTGCGCAAACGTTGATCCAGTCCCTTCGGGATGTTGGCTACAACCACACCACATCGGCCTTGTGCGAGCACGTCGATAACGCGTACCAAGCTGGCGCAAGCGAAATCCGTATCTACTTCCGGCAGGCGGCGAAAAAGGATGGCGGTGCTACCGACGTCGCCGTTTACGACAACGGAAAAGGTATGGCTCCGGGCGTGCTCAAGACCTGCATGGCCTTCGGCGGATCCCTTAATTTCGGCAGCCGGACTGGAATCGGGCGTTTTGGCATGGGCATGAAGACGGCCGCGCTGAGCCTGAGTCCGATCTTGGAAGTTTATACATGGCAGGAGCCGAAGGCGATTTACGGCATGACACTTGACATTGACGAGGTCGGCCGCGACCGGAGCAATCTCGTCGCCCTGCCAGACCCGACGCTGCATGGTGAGCTTCCAACCGAACAGGCGTCCTTGTTTACGTCGTTCATGTCTTTCCCCGCGGAGCACGCGGATCAGTCGCGAGCCATTGAAAACGAAAGTGAACTTTACGACTGGCTCGGGAACTCGGGCACACTGGTTTATATGCCCGCATGTGATCGATTGACGTATACGAAACCGAAGTATCTTGTCGATCATGCAATGAAGGAGATGGCGCGGGTATATCGGCGCCAGATTGCCGCCGGGTTGCGACTCTACGTCAACAACCGCAGGGTTGAAGCGTTTGACCCGACATATTCGATGACAAACGCCCGGCATGTGCGGTTCCTGGAAGGTGTGGCCGCGAAGACGAGCACGTTGGCTGTGCCGAAAGTCGTTCCGATTCCGATTAGCGAAGGCCATAAGGAGACTGCGCCGATCCAGGTGAAAATCTACAAACTTCCCATCGAAGAATGGTCCACTTTGCCACGCAAGACGTTGAAAAACGATCTACGCGTATTCGATGGATTGACCGTTTCGCTCCTCAGGAATGATCGCGAAGTCTTTGCGGGCGCGATGCCGAAGCTCACAACGCGGCACAGTGTTACGCACTGGTATCGGGTCCAGATCGACTTTCCCGGCACGCTAGACGAAGCTTTTGGCGTCGCATCCAACAAGCAAGGAGTGCGGCTCAAAGGTTATGTCGAAGACGCGATCAAGCACGCAATCGGCGATGACATCACGGCAATGAACGATGCCATTCGCTTCTTTCAGGCGGCGCAGAATGCGAAGAAGGCGCCGGCCAAGCCGAGCACCAGTGAGCAAAAGGCCTCGGACGCCGATGCCTTCCAGCCGAGCGCATTGCCTTCGCTGACGGAGGAGGAGCAGGGGCAAATGGACGCCAACCTAAGGGGGCTGGCCGTCACGCTCCGGCGCGATGGTGAGACCGACGAGCAGGCGTTCGAGCGGATCAAGAGCTCCCAGTACATCATCTCGTTCAAGCATGATACCTATTGGCCGTTCTATGACGTGTCGCATCAGTTCGGGCGCGTCATTTTGACCATCAACACGGCTCATCCGTTCTTCGCGGCGCTGTACGACCCGATCAGCAAGATCGGAACGCCGGCGCAAACGGATGACGACGATGAAGCCTTGTCGGCTCCCATGGAGCAGCATGGTCCAATCGTTGCCCTCGACCTTCTTCTCCTGTCATTGGCGCGGACGCAGAGCCGTCTTTCGAAGATGAATGAGGACGCGCACAAGCTCATCGACACGATGAGAAGGGAATGGTCGGAGGCCTATCGCGTTCAAATGTCGATTGTTTAGCCGACATTCTGCTTCCCAAATTTCAACAACCTGGGTTAAATTCGAGATATCGAGTTAGCGGGGGCCAATTTGCCCTGTTCAGGCACAGCGTCCTGGGCGGGGGCCTTTGGCTCCCACGAGCTTGGTATAAACCGTTCCGCAAACCACAGCGGTTTGCACAGAGAGAGGACACTGCATGAGCAATCTTCCGCATCCGTGGGCGGCATACGCCCGCCTTCAGGCCCGCTCGGGTCGCAATTCAAAGATCGATAGTCTCAGTTGGGGTTTGGAGGAGGAAATGGACCTCCTCCTGGAGAACCCCTCCGCCTACAAGGGCCAGGACGCGCGGCGCGGAGAACGACTACGCGCGACCGTAGCACGCCGCGAGCGTCACAGGGCCAGCCTTCGCAAAATCCATGAAACCGATCTTGCGCCTTTACCCTGCGATCCCTTGCTTCAGTTCGAAGCGCGAGAGGCCCTCGGCGCTATCGAGGCTTCCATTACGCCGGCCCAATGGGCGCTCGTTGTGGCCATCGCAGAAGGCCATGAATACGCAGAAATCAGCCTGAAGCAATGCATCAGCGTGGTCGCAGCGCGGGCGCAGATATGGCGCCTGCGCCAGCAATTCGCTCACCTGCGGCCGGCGGCATAGGTGTCGGCGCCTCGGATGCATTCCGGAGCAAAACTCGTAGTGTCCCAGCGGTCGAAGGGGGAGCGCGAACATCGGCTCCCCATGTTTCCACAACTAAATGGAGGCCATTTATGAAGGAATATCAGATCACCTGCATCAATAAGCCGGACCGAATGAGCTCTCACGAGCATATTACGCATATCGGCAACATCACGAACGCGCCTGCGGACAGATGGCGCATGACGCGAGAAGAGGCAATCCGCCGGATCGACTCGAAGGAAGAGGCTTTCTACACGGTCGATAAGACGACAGGCAATCGAATGTATATCGGCGTCGTCAGAGAGGCCGGAAAGGTGCCCTTTCTCCGCACGCATGCCGATGGCAAGTGGAACGATAACTTGCTTGCGCAGGCTGAATGTGACGGCACGTGCAAGCTTGTGAGCTAACAGTGAACATCGGAGCCGCTGCGGCGGCTCCGATCAACTCAACGGAATAGAGATGATCGATGGCAAGGCAACCTGGAAGGGCAGGAGCCTGCATACATTTGTATGCAGGCTCCTCGCCGGTTTCAGGCGACCCGCTTGTTGGCTGCTGTCTTTGCGGCAGGTTTCTTCCTGTCCTTCGCGGCGAATTCCTGCTTCACCTTGCGGACAATCGCATCCGTATCCACCTTGTAGACCTGAGATGCTGTGCGGAGAACGCTGCTGCCATCGGCGGACGTTCTGGATGAGAGCAGGATAACGATCTCCACGATCAGCTTTCCGAGGGTACCCTCATCGGCCTTACGGAGAAATGCGGTGAGCAGTTTCGCAATGGCTTCGCCGTCCTTCGCGCGGATGCCGTGGTTTCGTCCGACGATCTCCAGCCGCTTCTGGTCCAGCAACAGGAGCAACTGTTCAGCGATGAACAAAAGATCGCGCTTCATGAGACGAACCGGAACGGCGGCGACGATGGATTGCAGCACCCGCATTCCCGTGGCATTGGCGAGGGCCTCCTCCTTGCGGCGCTGCTCCTGCTCCGCCCTGAAGCTGGCATCGGCCTTCGAGGTCTGCTTCCTCGGGTGATGGACAGGGCAGGTGGGTTCGGTGCAAACCTTTCGCATCTCGCCCTTGTCGTTCCCATCCGCGACGATAGCTTCGGTGGTGTGCTTGCACGTCTTGAATTCCGGCCACTTCGCCTTCTCGGGAGTGTCCGGCTTATCCGGCCTGATCTCGACGTATTTGCTGCGGGGTATGAGTTTCGTACCTTCCGGCTGCTGTCCGTAGGCCGTGCTGATCTGGACCAGCTTCGGCTTGGCGGCAACCTGCTTCTGGACGTGCGCCTCCAGCTTCGCGTCGTAGCAAGCGGGATCGGTGCAAGCATCCTCCCGCACATCCGCGAAAAGCAGTCTGTTGTGCCCGGTGCGCTTGGGGCAATTGAGGCAGTTCCCGGCCGATGGCACGAGTTGGGCATCGCGCTTGTCGAACGGTGCCTGTTTCAGGAGAAGGAGGATGTTGTGCTCCATCCACTGCTGGAGATGCCGCACGGGAAGCAGGATACGCTTGGCTTTCCCCTTGCCTCCGTTCCACTCCTCGCGGAAACAGTTGGTGAGAGCTTCGACCTGCTGGTCGGGTTGGAGCTTCGCCAGCAAGAGCGCGTGTCCGACGCCGATCTCCTCGGCATAGAACGCGGCTACGGCTGGCTCCGACAGTTCCGTGAGCCGTACGCGCTGGGCGACATAGACAGGATTTTTGCCGACCTTTGCCGCGATCTGCTCGATGCTGTATTTCGGCTCGTCAAGCGAAAGCAGGGCTTTGAATCCCTGCGCTTCTTCCAGCGGGTGAACGTCGCGGCGTTGCAGGTTCTCGATCAATTGAGCCTCCAGCGCCTCGGCATCGGTGAGATGAACGATACGGACGGGGACGGTTGCGGCTTCGGCGATCTGCGCGGCGCGGTAGCGCCTTGCTCCGGCAACGATCTCGAAGCTTTGGCCGGTGAGGGGCCGCACGAGAAGGGGAGACAATACGCCCTGCACGCGAATGCTCTCGGCAAGCTCTCTGAGAGCGGCATCCTCGAAAATGCGGCGGGGATTGGTTTTTGACTCGGTCAGTGCGCTGAGGGGAAGGTCGCGGTATTCGCTGGCATTGTTCGTCGCGGTGGTCATGGCTGCTCTCCTTTGAGCGGTTGGGCGTACAGGTGGCGGTGGAGCGGACGGCGTGAGGTCGCTCGCCCGGAGACAAGAGGGGTTAGCTGGCTTGCGCCAGTTCGGGTTCTGCCTCTGTGGCGGCTTCCGGCTGCGGTGTTTCGAGCGCGGAGAGGATCACGGCGGAAGTTCTTTGGATCACTTCCAAGCTCTCGGCGAGGAGGGATGCGCTGCCGTGATAGAGGTGGATGTAGTCGGCGGATGCCCGTCCGCTGTCGAGGCCGATGGTCTGGCCGACAACAAACGCGATGGCCTCGGCTTCGGTCTCGCGTACCGTCTTGGTGGTGGCGGTGCGTCGCTCGGCTCTGTGCAACATCTCGTGTGCGAGTTCATGAACAAGCGTGGAGAATTCCTCCGGAGCAGACTGGCCGGGAAGCATGACGATCTTGCCGCCGTAGCTCACGCCAAAGGCAGGGGCAATGCTTTCGCTGAATTCGAGCGTGATTCCCTGTCCTAGAACGAAATTCACGAGCCGTTCGCGGTAATCGCCGACGCTGCCGGTGACTTGCGTGGACAATTCGGGAAGCTCCGCGCCTTCGGTCTGCCTCACATCGAAGACGTACACATGGCGGAAACCCACAAGGACCGGCTCGTTCTGTCTGGTGATGTCCTTCTCGGCCTCTTCGTCCTTCTTGCGGCGCACGCCGATGAGAGGTGCCAGAATGCGGATGCCGTGTTCGCCCTTCCTGACCTTGCGGCCAAGCCGGTTCCACGCATACAGGCCAGCGACGCGGGTTGCGTCCGGTTTCTGTCGTGCGATCTCAAGGATGTTGCCAAAGCTGTAGTTGTGAAAGCGTCCCATTGCCGTCAAATAGGCGGTGAGAGCTCCGGAGTGTCCCTGTTCCAACTGCTCGATCAGGGCTTGGACGTTGGCGGCGATTGCTTCTGCTGCGGTCTGCCTCGGGTGCGACTGTTTGGGGTTCGGGGTGGACGGTGTAGCGGTTGCGGTCATTGCGATGCTGTTCACGGGTTCTTCCTCCTCTGTGCCTTTGCTTTTCGCCTCGATGGTTCCCGGCATTTTGAAAAACAAATGCCGAACGCCTCCTGGCGAAGGCGGGGGGTAGCAAGTGCAAGGGGAGGGGGATCACCCACCCTTGGAACGGAGCGTCAGCGAAGTGGAAAGGGCAAGGGGCTGCACAAGCGAAGCGCGGAAGCCTGGGGATACCCCTTGCGCGCGCGAGGGGCGGAGCTCCCCTTAGCGTCTTTTGCTTTTGCTGTTGCTTTTCGGGACATCAGGGCGGGCGTTGCGGGCAGGAACGAGACTGTTACGAAACTCTTTTGAGAGTGCGGGGCCAGAATTGCTGACCCTAAGCCGACTTAGCACTAATGCTTCTGGGTTATTAATCGATTCCTAAATGGGTGTCTCGGCGATTTCGAAAGAGTTCCGAACGTCAAGTGCATTCCCGGAATCTACATATCCGGGCGCTCTCACGTCCGCATTCGAGTGCGGCTCTTGTCCTTGCTTTCATTTGTTCCTTGACTTTCCGCGCGCGCATCGGCAGACTGTGACCCTCACCTCACCGTGCAAACTTTGAGAGACTTTACCCACGGGTGGTCTCCATATCGGCCCTTTCTCCTCTTCTGGACCTGCGTTGAAACTCGACGCCTGAGGTCTACGTGCATGAAGGGTCTACGCTCGTTCGTGGTTGCAGTCTGCCTTGTTGTCCTTGCCTTTGCCGGACACGCTCAGAACCTGTGCTCCACCGAAAAGGTTAACCACGATGACTGCATGGTGTACGTCAGCCGTCGCTATCCTGTCACACTGCCCACCATCCAGATGAAACCTGGTAAAAAGGTGATTGTTGTGGTCAAGGACCCGTTGGAATTTGAAACACTCACGCTGGACTGGACCAGTGGTACAGCTTTGCCCGGAACGGACCAGGGGGCCGCATTGGTTACGGCGGTAATCCCGGATCTCAAAGGATTATTTTTTTCGAATGTGATTCTTCCGGCGCCACCCGCCGCCGCAGCAGAGTTTGCTGAACCAGAGGGACATGTTCCAGCAGCTAAGGATCCATGCAGCAAAGACAGTTTCAATCCAAGTGACTGTTGGACTAAACTGGCCACACTATATAACGATGCCACTGATCATTTCCACAAATACACCGCGCGTCTACACCTGATTGAAAACATAACTACTGTCTATGCGCAATTGAATCAGGTACTGTCGCCGATACCCAAGCCGGGATTCGACCCGAACATCACAAAGGCAGATTACCAATATGTTGCACCGTATCCTGCATCATTCACACATGACCCTTGGACAGATTATGCGGCCTGGCGTGAGATGGTGTTGTGCGAACTGGCGGGTCCCCGCGATGACTCAGTAGATCCAACAAAATGCGCAACGTCCGTTCCCTTCACCAATGTGTTGGGGGACATCGCGATGATACAGGGTAAACTTCCCTCAACGACGCCACCATCGACAGTAACAGCTCTACAACCTGGCCAGGAACCACCAGCCCCGAAGCAAGATCCCGGTCAACTATTCGATCAGAAATACTTTGACTATGAGGTAAAACAAGCCACTGTAGCAATTACGGCTCTGCATCATGGCGTCGCACCTGAGGACACGCCTGAAGGGCGAGAATTGCAGAATTACCAACTGGAAGAGAACCTACTGACGTCAAGAATTGCCGCACTGTCCAACACTCTGACCAACGTACAGAAGGACTTTGTGACCTATTACCAGAACATTCTTCAGGTTAAAGAGTTGCTCCCTGATATGCAGAAACATTGGAATATATATGATCCTGCTATTTTTCAGAAAGGGAATACCCCTGTGTCTTCCCACAGGCTGCTTGGCCGGCAGGTCGTCTACACTGTGAATGCTGTAAACCAAATCTCAACCCCTCGAGCTTCTATAACAGCAACGACCGCCAAGGTTCCTATTGCGACTGTAACGGTACTCTTCGCGGACCCAATCTTTGAAACCTCAGCAGGCGGCATCGTATCCTTTGTACACAACCGCTCCTTCGTCAATCAAACCGTGACTACAGCCCAGCCCGGTACGTTGCAAGTGTCGGGCGACATAATCATTTCTGAGACTAAAACAGACCCCGAGGTGGAGCCATTTGTAGCGGGACATTGGAGGATCGGCCGCGACTTCACTATGCCGGATCTGCGCAGAGGTGCATTCTATGGGAGTGTTTGGGTGGGACTAAACCCCTACACATCCTTGCCGGAATATGGCGCGGGGCCAACATTGTCATGGCGGTCATTCATGTTCAGCGCGGTCTACAATCGTGCACATGAGGTAGAACTTATGGCGCCGCAGGCGGTCAACGAGATATTGTGCAGCCCAAGCGCGGTGGCGGGAGCAACACCTCCCCCCTGCACACCAGCACCACCAGCACCGGTTACGCAGACAATTCCGATCAATGCGTTCGCCATTGGCATCAGTATCCGATTGCCAACCACTTTCACCGCCGGTACCGGAGGAGTCAGCCACTAGGACAGAAGGGTCGGGCGGGACTCCGGAAGATTGATCCAGAACTTGTGGTCCGGAGTGATTCCACACACTCACGGAGGAGTAAGCCATGTTAGATACGCGTCAGAGTGTCCAAAGCACATTGGCACTGGGAGCGATTGCTAGCGCAGCGTTCCTCATCGGCTGTGGACACCCACCTGAGCCACCCGCGAATGCTCAAGCCCCGACCGTCCCTTGGGTATCGGAAGCATGCCTGCTGAGTTCTGACGAACAGATCGATACTTTCATTGACAGTTCTATGCAGGCAATTGTTGCGGACCGTAACGCTGCTGGATCAAATAACGGCGTGCCTGGACTTCCGTTCGCCCCGCAGGTCTGTCCGGCTGGCACTTACCCTGCTTACTGTGGCGGCTCCGGCTCCGTGGACAGTGGTAATCGGTCTCCGGGGATTGTGACGAATGTTGATCCAAAAACGGCTTATGACAATTGGCTATCGTATGTAGCGGATGAGATTCGAGACTACTCTCCGCCTCCGGCACTTGGAAGCAGACAGGCTTCAGCCCCTTATGAAGGCCTCGGGCAACAATACCTAGCCCTCTCAGAAGCGGCACAGAACTTAGATCAGCGGTCTTATGCTCATCAAATACCCAATGGCAATCCGTTAGATGGCACCTTCCACCCGCCAGGTAGCAGTCCGTGCGGCAAAGATACCGACTGTATGCAACGGCAGGTCGAGGTTGCCTCTTTTCTGAATGTTGGCGAAGGCCTATTTCTTCACTTCAAGGGGTGCTCAAGCAGCATTAGAAAAAGCGCAGCGGATTACCTCGAATCCAAATACGAATGGTAGTCGCACGACGCTACATCATTGCCCCGCCAGTAATGATGATCGGTCTGCTTTGTGGAGGCGGAGCCTGTCCGTTGAGGAGGGTGGCGGAGGGCCGGAGACAGGGAGGATACGTCCTCCCCCTCAGTGACGCAAAGTATTCAGGGCGCGAGATTCGGCTTGTCCATATTAAGAAAAACTAGTACATTTGTTCTTAATCGAAAACAGAGCCTAGGCGATGCAAACCATGCGAAATCAGATAGTTGCGCGGATTGAGCGCCTCGGCGGCGGGAAGGCCTTTTCTGCGAAAGACTTCCTCGATATTGCGAGCCGAACGACCATTGACGTCACCCTCGCGAGCCTCACGCAAAGCGGGCAGATCCGTCGCATCCGACGTGGACTCTATGACATGCCGAAGATCAATCGCTCGCTCGGAGGAGAACTGGCCCCGGATATTGATGAAGCGGCTCGGGCCATCGCCAGAAGACAGAAATGGAAGATCGTGCCGGAAGGGGCCTGGGCGGCAAATCTCCTGGGTCTTTCAACACAAGTGCCATCGAAGATCATTTACCTGACGGACGGTCCGAATAACGAGGTGCCAATCGGGCGCCGCACCATCCATTTCAAACACGCCCGCCCAAAGGCCATGGCCGGACTTGACGGCAAGTTCGCGCTTGTTGTGCAGGCATTGCGTCACCTTGGAAAGGACGGGGTAGGGGCTCCGGAAATCGACAAACTGAGGACCGCGCTGACGCCGGCCGAGAAGCGCAAGCTGCTGAGGGACACGCGGTTCGGCGTGGACTGGATTTACGACGTGGCAAAGCAGATCGCGGAGAAGGCGGCGTGAACAAGATCGTGCAGATGTCTGCGGCGGAGCGCGCGGAAGTTTTTGGCGAGACTGCAGATCGCAAAGGCTTGGCCGACGCAATTGTCGAAAAGGATTTCTGGGTCTGCTGGGTGCTGCAGCAGCTCTTTTCGATCGACTCTCTTTCAGACCGGCTCCTCTTCAAAGGCGGGACATCGCTGTCGAAGATCTTCCACGCGATCAACCGCTTCTCGGAGGATATCGATGTTGCCGTGGACTACGCGGCTCTTGGGTTCACGGGCGAGCGCGATCCGCGGCGAGAGCAGATTTCAAAGACGAGAAGGGCGGCTATCCTTGCCGAGATGATGACAGTATGCCGGCAGTATATTGGCGGCGAATTCCTGACGGCACTAAAGGCACGCTGCCGGGACATTCTCGGAACGGGGGACGCGTGGAGCCTCAATGTCAGCGAGCAAGACCCGAACGTGGTGCGCTTTCGTTATCCCGGCTCCGGCACTCGGGGCCTTGCTTACGTGAACCCACAAGTGGTGCTTGAGCTCGGGACCCACGCGGAATTCGTGCCGCATGATCGATTCACGATCCGGTCGTTGGTGAGCGAAGAATTCCCGAACCTCACGCCAGACGGTGACATTCCGGTGGTCGCACTCATAGCCAAGCGAACCTTCTGGGAGAAAGCGACGATCCTTCACGCCGAATATCATCGTCCGCCGGAAAAGCCGCTTCCCGACCGATACTCACGCCACTATTACGACATCGCCATGCTCGCCCAAAGCCCCATTCGATCCGAAGCTCTCGATGACATGCCTCTTCTCGCACAGGTTGTGATACACAAGGAGACGTTCTATCCTTCCGCGTGGGCTCGCTATAACCTCGCCCGTCCCGGAAGCTTCCGCCTGCTGCCGGCGAAGGAACGGATGACGGCTTTGGAACGGGACTATCGAAGTATGGGCGTGATGATCTTTGGTGAGCCTCCAGCATTCGACACGATTATGGAAACACTGGCTGCGCTCGAACGGGAGATAAATGCGAATGACGGCCGTGTCGATCAAGCGAAACTTGAGAATACAAACAACATGATCCACTTCTGAAGAAATGGATCACCCACCCCTAGAACGGAGCGTCAGCGAAGTGGAAAGGGCGAAGGGGTCCACAAGCGGGATACCCTTTGCGCGAGCGAGGGGCGCAGCTCCCCTTAGCGTCTTTTGTTCTTGCTGTTGGTTTACACAGTGTGAGGGCCGGCGTTGCGGGCAGGAACAGGCCCGGCGGAGGACCGGAGTCCGGGAGGATACCTCCTCCTAGCTTATAGCGGTTCGGCGTGGACTGGATCTACGACGCGACAAAGCAGATCGCGGAAAAGGTGGTGTGAGGCCGCGCGTCGATTCGACTAGACTAGAATCGTATTCATGGAAAGGCGAGATGTCTTCCTCTGCCACGCGGGGGAGGATAAGAGCGAATTTGTTCATCCCCTCGCAGATAAATTAAGAGCAAACGCGATCACATACTGGCTGGATGAGGCAGAGATCAAGTGGGGTGACTCTATAACCCGCAAGGTAAATGAAGGGCTCAGGAAGTCGCGGTTCTTCATACCGTTTTTCACTCCGGCGTTCTACGAACGCAATTTTCCTGAGACCGAACTGTATAGCGCACTTGATCGAGAGATCGCTGAGAACACCACTTTGGTTCTGGTGGTGTTGGCTATGGAAACGGCACTATTTAAGCAGCGGTATCCGCTGTTGTCTTCCAAACGTTTTATGAAGTGGGAATTGGGACCACTGGTAATTACGAGCGAACTGCTCAAGCTGCTCAATCGAGACTATCGCACGCGTTGGACCTGGATCTATCCGGAGAATCACCGGGGTCAAGTATGGTTTCGCATCGCTTCGAGTCCTGAAAACGCGTCCAAGATTCATAAAGTACGGATATCGTGGGGTCCTTGGACGCTTGAAAAGCAGTTGTGGCCATTTCACGGCGCAGTTGCGTTGGTTCATTCGAAATCTCATGATGGTATCCCGGTCCCCATTACACTTGAAGTCGAGCCAAGATCTTATTCCCACTTCGGGATCAATGACCCGCCCGAGGGGGAGATCGTCGATATCAATAGGGGATGGAAGAGGGGACAATTATAAGCGTACATCGGCAATGGCGGCGGGGAAGGTTTGCGTGCCCACCGCGTGTCGGCGGTCTGCGTGAGGTCCCCTCTGAACAGTTCAGGGGCTGATGCTCTGGAATTGCCCAGGGTGACATTGCGAAGGACGCACAACAATACGCTGGATTGCACATGCCAGATGGAACGAATCGGACCGTTTGACTCGCAGCACCTCGAAGCCGCCTGCCGGGTTCTTGCGGATACAAACCGCGGCCTGACAGGACCCCAATTCGGGCACATCCTACAGGATATGAAGATCGCGGACACGTCGCCCGAGATGACCAAGTGGAAGCGCCTGTTCAATGCTCTGGCGGCGGCACAGAACCAACATCGGGTGGGAAACCATCTGATCATGTTTATCAATCGGGCGATGAATCCGGTGAGCTACGCGCGCGATCGGGATGCCTTTGAATGGCGCCGGGACGAGATCAACGTGGTTCTGGCGTTCTCAGGTTACTGTGTGAGGGAAGATGGGAAGGTCGCGCGGTCGAGCAAGGAATCAACGCTGACGGGCGCACGGGCGCGGGCAGGGCGGATGCGGGCCGCGCTTGAGAGTCGTAACGTTCATGATGAGGTGCTGAAATATTGTCGCGCGGAGTTGATCGAGGAGAATTATTTCCATGCGGTGCTTGAAGCGACGAAGGGCGTCGCCGAGCGCGTAAGACAACTCTCCGGCCTCGGTTCCGATGGAGCGGATCTAGTGACTGAGGCTTTCGCCATCAAGAGTCCTATTCTCGCTCTGAATCCGCTCGTCACGGAGACCGAGAAAAGCGAACAGAAGGGATTTACGAATCTTCTGATCGGCATATTCGGCGCTGTACGAAACCCTCTGGCGCATGCACCAAAGGTCGTTTGGCCCATGCCGGAGCAGGATGCGCTCGACATCCTCACCTTGATTTCGTTTGTCCACCGGAAACTAGACGGAGCCACTAAGAGTTAGCGCCGACGGCCATAGTCAAAACGGAAACCGATTCCGCTATTTTCTCCGCCTAGAACGACGGGGCCGTTGAAATGCTGCAGCCACAAGAGGTGTTATGAGCCTCTCGTACAGTCCAAAGAGATGTTCGGCGCGATCACGATCACCATTGAAGGCGGTGGAACGATAGAGCTTGTCCACAGCGTCATCAAGGGCGCGATGGGCCTTTCGTAGCGGCGGCGGCATCGCATCAATATCGTAGAGGTCGGCAAGTGTGGAGTTCGGAAACTGAGTACGGGCGTTGAGAACAGACTGAGCAAGTGAACGTATCTTTGTGCGCTGCTGGTCGCTTGTCTCCGGCCAGGGAAACGTGTTGTAAACGATCCCTACGGAATATCGGTAGTCGCTCTTGAGGCGTCCACCGATCTGGCGCAACCACGCCATGTGCATCGCGGATGTCAGAATGGCAAAATGCCAGAGATCAGCGTCCAGCAAAACCCGCACCAGGCTGCTTGGAATGACGGGCGGTTGGAGCCAGGCAATCGGAACATATTCGCGCCTTTCGGAACTAGATTCAGGAATGACCAGAAAGGCTCTATCGGGGATGACGGTTACGTGATAACGAGTCGGGGTGGCGGCCATCTCTTGGGTTGGCAGGCTAATGCTGCGCTGTCTGAACTTCTTTACAGCGGCTATGCGCTCCATAACGGCAGGCATCGCTCGGAGGTCGGCGGGGGAAACACCATCAAGTGCAAGAATCCATCGGTCGATACCATTGATGAATTCCTTCGAACCAATGTAAGGATGGAAGAATATCGCGGCCTTCGGTTCACGGCGAAGGAACTCCGCGCGCTGTTCCTCATCGAAAATGTAGTTGCCGTCGTCGATAGGCTTCGAACCTATGACCAGTTGAGGAATTTCACACAAAGGTTGGCTGGTTTCCTCAACAACGAGATGACGATTTATGACAGTCCCCGCGTCGAAGAGGTAAGGCGTTAGCGCCTGGTGGTCTGTCTCCGTTGGGTCGCCATTAATATCGCTGTAGCTGAATAATCGTTTAATGGCCGGTTCTTGGCTGCGTCGGGTCAGGCCAATGATGACTACATGAACGTGCGCAACACCCCGCGCGTCGCTGCCCCACGCAAAGGTACGATGAGCAAAGCTGATTTCGAGTCCGTAGCGGTCAAACAGCACGGGCCAGAGCTGCGCAACCTGTTCGCCCTGAGTGATCGAGTTGGTGGCAACAAAGCCTATATGCGCCCGCGAATGCTGCAAGTAGGCGGCGGCGGTGATGAACCATGCAGTCACATAATCAAGGGTCCCACCGCTGCCTCCGAGCTGGGCAATTCGACGCACTTGTTTTCGCTGTTCGTCGCTTTGATACTTCGCACCTCCAAAGGGCGGATTGCCAAGAACGTAAGAGCAGTCCGCGGGGGCAATCAATCCGGCCCAATCGACTTCGAGCGCATCGGCATGGCGGATGTGCGGCGATTTTCTTAAGGGGATGCGGACATAGCTCTCACCGAATTCCAGCGAGAGCTTGTTATTCATGATGTGGTCCATCATCCAAAGCGCGACTTCCGCGATGCGGGCGGGAAACTCTCCCAGTTCAATGCCGTAGAACTGATCCACATCGATTTGTGACATCTGGGTTACGTCAAGATGCAACTGGCCATCTTTGCGAAGGGCCTTGAGCAATTCGATTTCGAGAAGGCGAAGCTCACGATACGAGATAATCAGGAAGTTTCCGCACCCACAGGCCGGGTCGAAGAACCGGAGGGATGCAAGCTTTTTATGAAACGCTTCGATTGCCTTGCGGCGACCGCTGTCCCGCCTTTCCGTGAGGCGCTTGAACTCCTCACGGAGTTCGTCAAGGAAAAGGGGTTCGATCACTTTGAGGATGTTTTTCTCGGTTGTGTAATGCGCGCCCTGAGCCCGGCGCTCTTTGGGGTTCATCACGGACTGGAATAGTGAACCGAAAATGGCGGGAGAAATCGCGTCCCAACTGAAGTCCAAGGCATCAAGGAGATGCGAGCGCATCGCGCGGTTGAAAGAGGGTAGGGGGAGGCGTTCCTGAAACAGGTCGCCATTGACATAGGGAAACTGGGCTAAATCTTGGTCGAGGCTTATCTGGCGCTGCTGGACCGGCGTATTGAGCACCTCAAAAAGTTGACCGAGCCACAATCCGGTGTCGCTACCGTCCGGGTTAGTTCGCTCGGTGATTAGTGTGAAGAAAATATCCCGAGGTTCGAAGATCCCGGTATCGTCAGCAAAAAGACAGAACACCAAACGCACGAGGAACCGCTCCAGTTGGTGGCCCAGATAGCCGGAGCTCTTGAGTGCGTCATGGAGCTTGCCCATGATCTCCGACGCTTCGATGTTTACGGGGTCTTGATCGCGGAAGGAGCGTTTCTGGACACCTAAAATGAAGCCAAATTCTTCTACATGATTGGGAAGCTGACGGAGAGTGAAGCGACTTGTTGTGTCGTCTTCAAGGTCATGAAGCTCAAACGTCTGGAAGTCACTGACTAGGATAAATCGGGGCAGCTCGCTTTCTTTGAGACCGGGAAAGTAGTCGAGAGCTTGCTGCTTCGCTCGTATTAAATCTCGACCAACGCTCTTCTGCTCAACTAAGAGAACGCCTTTCCAAAAGAGGTCAATGAACCCCCGCTCATCACCGAGCTTCTTGACAGGTTCCTCAAAGGTGGCAACGCGACGGCGTGTGACTCCGAAAACCTCGAAAAACTCGTTGTAGAAAGTTTGGCTCTCGCCTCTCTCGTAGCGGGCGTTCTTCCATTCGTCGGCGAAACGCGCCGCTCTGGTTTTGATCTCGTTCCAACTAAGTCGCATTCAGTCGCAGCTCTCTCCAAAGCCCGCCCCAAAACACTACGCTAACAACCGCAGAGTGAAGCGTTCGTCTTCCGCGATAAGTTCCGGTTCCTTCCCATTGTGAGCCATCATCCCGCGAATGATTTTGAAAGGAACTCCCATCCCCATGTGCTCCAGATAGCGATAGTCGCGCATGACATCCTTGATAAGCTGATTTCGGGCTGACCGGCAACCAGTGCGCATTCGGTCCGGAGTAATACCATTCGGAAGCCGTCCGGGCGAAATTACTTCCAAGCGGTCACTGTAAATCACAAGTTCGATATCGGTGCTAGAGAGAAGATAATCGCGATGAATCAGGGCATTCACGACACCCTCTCGCAATACGTCGGTCGGATAGGTTGACTTCTCGATCCGCCTGCCATTTTCAAGCACGGCGGTCACTGCGATGTTTCGCCGCACAAAATCGAGTGCTTGTTCCACGAGTCCGTTCTCAACCAACCTCCCGTCCGCGCCTAGCAGTGGTGTCATGGGACCACGCAGCGCACTCCGTTCGCGCGCGGCATAGTCCTTCTCGATTCCGGGAAAGGCAGCGGCATCAATACCGCTCTGTGGAAGGAAACGGCTTGGTGTATCGCCGAACAGGAGCATTCCCCCGACAGTGACACCTTCTTCAGTCATGATCTCAGTGTTGATAAGCAAGCTTCGCCAGCCTGCTTCATCAGTGTCAAGAGGGACTGGTTGCTGGCGAATACGGCCGAAATAATCGCGAAGCCGCCTACGATCTAAATCCGTCAACGCGGCACCTGAGACCGGACGCAATTCGGCACGGATTGCACCGCGTTGCTGAAAAAGTCGTGCTAGTTCCTCCGGGGTTGCTTCCCGGCTTTGTGTGCCAACTCGGACGTAATACTTATTGCTGTTGTTGTGCCAGACGCTATGGACATCGAAGCCAGTCGTTACCCGAACAACTGCCACCTCCTTGCCCGGCTCAACATCACGGATAACCTCAAAAAACGGGATGATTGCGGGGCGAATCTTGTCTCGGCATGTGGTCATCACCCACTCTTCAATATCAGGCCTAGTGATGCCCGATATGCTGCCGTCGTCTTCCACGCCGAGTAACACAATGCCGCCGCGAAGATTAGAGAATGCGACAAGCTCCTTAGCAAGATCGTAGTTCTGCAAGACATCGCGTTTGAACTCCACCCCGGAGCTCTCGCCATTGCTAATCATCTCCAGAAGGTCGGTGTGTGTCGTCATGTCCTAGAATCCGTACTTCGAACGGCGCATCTCGAAGGCGTCCTTCCCGCCCTCAAGTATCTCCTCGACCAGCTCGCGGACGGGCTTCGAGTCAATGGATCCCATATGCTGTGTCGAGATCTTGGCGTGCCCTTCCTTACCTTCACCTGAAGCCGCCAAGCCCAGAATCAACTCAGCATCGCCGAGGACAGGAATGTTAGCGTTGTGTGTTGAAAACAGAAATTGGCGGCGGCGCTTTTCCTGCCGCATGATCGGAACAACGCCCTCTGTAATAAACCTATTGTCGAGGTCATCTTCTGGCTGATCGACAACGAGCGGGGCTTCGGATTCCAGGAGCAAAAGCAAGAGCACCGCCGTGGCTTTCTGTCCCGTGGACAGTGATTGAAGCGTTTGCCAAGTAGGTGCCTCACCATCGGGAGCGGTGTTTAACTCGATGTTGGTGGTTGCCGGAAGGTCGAGTTCCTCGATCCTCATAAACAGATCGAGGTCAGCCTGAGCTATTCGCTCGGCGGAACCTGCAGGTAATCCGTAACGTTGCATGAGTGCTTCCTTGCCTTCCCGACAGCGCTGGGCGAAATCGGGCAGAGAAAGCTGGTCTACTGTCCGCAACCGATCCAAGGCAGCGCTCAGATTTCCGCCAACCTCTCGGAGCAATTGCTCCAGGGGATCACGATTACCGGCCATCGTCACTTCCACCCTGACGCGGTCCCTAAGCTTACGGGAAACCTTTTTAGCTGCGCTTTGGATTTCTCGATATTCACTCGCTTTTGTATCTTCCCATTCGGCAAGCAACTTCCGTCGTTGGGCTTCGTGCGCAGCCAAGTCGCGCCTCAATACATCTTTCTTCTCCCTAAGGGGGCGCAGCTCCTCTATCTGCTTTCGAAGGCGAATGAATTCCGCTCCGTCGATCTTCGACTTCTGAAGCTCTCGGAGGAGTTTCTCGTATGTCTCTTCGATAATCTTGCGCTTCTCTTCCCAAAGAGTTTTTATGCCGGCAACGGACTCATCTGCATCCTTCAGTGCCTTCGCAAGCTGGTCTGCGATGGCCTTGAGTTTCTTACTGAGTTCGTCGAGAACCTTTCCAATGTCGGCGAGAATGACCGCATTGGGGAGACCCTCCAGTGCCTTGTCGGAAACAAAGGCTGTATCGATGGGCAGCGCTTCGATGATTTCCTCGTGATAGGATCGGATCCGATCGAGCCGCTCAGTAACATTTGCGAATATGCGTTCTTCGCGAAGAAGCAGGCTCTTCTCCTTTAGGTGCTCCTCTAGCCCGGCCTCTTTGAAACGCTTTTGCGTTTCCTCAAGCCCTGGCAGCGCTCCAAGCCTCTCATCAAGAGCTGTCATTTCGCGACGCACATCGACTATGCGGCTTCGCGAACGCTGCAATTCTAGCTTGAGCTTTGATTTGCGCCCCGAAAGCGTAGGGTCGTGATCAACAAAGCGCTCCAGAAGCAGGGTGAGTTTCTCAGCGCTCTTGGTGAGTTCGGATATTTCGTGCTGTCCGAACACTTCTACACCGGGCATGACATCCCTTGGTGCGAGGGTCAAAACTTCACCGGTTTCGTCCTTAACGATCGGCGGATTCGGCACAGAACGTTCGATGATGTACGACCGTGCGGAAGGCTTATGTGATCGCACAAGCAAAGAAATCTTAGTGCCAGAGCGAAGCACGTATCGGATCACGCCCTCATGTGCTTTACGAGCTTCCTCGCCGAGCGGGTCGAGACCCAGCGCATATCGCATGCTCTCGATCATCGTTGATTTACCTGTACCCCTACCCCCCACCAGAACGTTAAGATTTCCGTTGAAGTGAACGGAAGTGCCATCCAGGAAACCACCTTCCCAAGCAACCGCCACAAACTCGGCATGTGGCTCGGGCTGCGGATCACTGTGCAATCGGATGCGCGAGTCAGGATCGAGAAAGGCTTGCCGGAAGGCTTCTATTGAAACCTCCGACATCTTGATAAAACAGGATGCGCTATTCTTCTTCAAGTCATCTGGACCATTAACGTCCGATGCATTTATTACCGCCACTGGACGGCTGCGTTTGTGTTCTCCGTCTTTGTTTTCAAGAATCGGCCGTATGTTGTCTGGTGCATCCGAGACCGGTCCTGCTAGGGCACACGCGATAAGGTCCGGAGATCTCCAGGCATTGACACGAGACTGACCGGAGAGCCTAGTTAATAACCCACCGTCTGCAGCAACGTGAGCCGCAATGCAGATTCCCCCCCATCTCTTTGAGCAGGCCAACAATTCTCCCGTGTCCAGACTTCCGGTGGGCGATGTTGCGCTCGTGTCGTGAACGCCGCACTCACCGATAAAGCGCTCTAACACATTATCTTTGTCCGGATCAAACAGGCACAGGAGATGAACACCGTCCTTAGTGACCGCCTCAAAACCGCTGAATGCGGACAGCCCAGCGGCGCGCGCAGCCTCGACTAATCCCTTGGAGTCATGGACCCGGTAATGATCGGTCACACCAATAATTTCAATACCGAGTTCCCGACAGGCAGAGATGATCGCACTGTTGTATTCCGCTTCCGTCGTAAACGAAGTTCGTTTGCCGTGGCGGCCTAGGTATCCGAACGGGTTCACTTGCAAAGCGCAGCGATAAAAGCGCGCACCATTCGGCAGTCTCAGGGCTGCATCCAAACGCTCAGATACGGTTCTTGTCATGGTGTGCATTTTGACCGTCATCAGCCCATCCTCGCGAACATCTTCAATCGGTGCCTCTCTTGGCTTTCATTCGGATGGACTATACGTTACGTCGCAGTCTGCGGCAAAGTCCCCCTTACGCAGGTGCGCGCGTGGCCAACACCCAGCGAATTTCGAAATTCAGGCCAGCCGTAAACCCATGATAAATCGTCGCCCGAGGATAGTACGGCGAATCACAGTCAGGCGCCAGCCGACGCTGAGATCGGTCTGCCTGTGCCGCAAGGACCAAACGCCGTGAGCAGGTCCGTAATGCGTGCGATCCTTATAGCTAAATGGAGGCACTTCTCATCGTTTTTTGGTGCATCGCCCCGTCCCGTCTCTGGGTAGACATCTCGATTTTGAGACGCTTTTCGAACTCGAACTCGCCTCCAAGGGGGCGGATCACGGGTGAAGTTCCGCAGACCGCTGAATACGCAGGACGTGGATCTCCTTTTCGCGCTTTCGCGTCTTAGCAATGTCGAAGGCGGACTGCATTCGCATAAGCGTATCCATCTTCACGCCGAAGGCCTTCTCGATCCGTAGCGCCATTTCGCCGGACAGGTCTGCCTTGCCGTTGAGCAGGCTGGATAGGGCAGGGCGGGAGACCTGTAGCGCCGTCGCCGCGGCCGTCACGGACAGGCCAGCGGGGGCGATAATCTCCGTTCGAATGAAATCACCAGGATGAGGCGGGTTCTTCACGGGCATGGCGGCGACTCCTTGGTTCAGTGATAATCCTCTAAATTCACGTCGCAGATTTCGCGTTCGGTGCCGTCGATACGGAATGTCAAGCGCTGATTGCGAATCACGCTTAAGCTCCAGGTGCATTTGCGGTCGCCGGTCAAAATATGAGGCTTCCATGCCACGAGTGCCCACAATTCTTCCGGGCCCTCGATCGCGTCGAGATAGCCGAACATTTTTCGGAGCTTGTCCACGGTATCCGGCGGGACGCCTTTCGCTCTATCGTCGGCGTAGAGCCGTTTGAGGCCCTTGTGGGTGAAGTTCCGCATTTTCAGCGACAGACTGTAGCCTGTAGCTTAACACTTGTCAAGGACGGGACTGCTACCCTGTTGACTTTTCTAACCCGATAAAATACATTATCGCGCTTAAAACCAGCTGGGACGGGCGATGCGCGACCTCCTGCCGGTCAAAGCGCGGAGCCTGACCGCCGCCCAGTTCGCCCATCTGTCGGACGTTCCACCCGAGACTGAGTGGCTGGCCAATATTGGCAGTAGAAAGACAAAACGGGCTTACAAGGTCGATGTCGCGGAATTCATGGCCTTCACCGGGCTCTCGGCATCGCCCCAGCTCCGTAACGTCGCCCGCGCGCATGTCATCGCCTGGCGCAAGGATATGGAGCGGCGCGGTCTCGCGCCGGCCAGTATCCGGCGCAAGCTCTCGGCCCTGTCGTCGCTCTTTGATTATCTTTGCGAGCGCAACACCGTCGCCGGTAACCCCGTCGATGGCGTCAAGCGGCCGGCAGCCAATGGCAACGAAGGCAGCACGCCGGCGTTGGGCGACGCGCAAGCGCGCAAACTGCTCGATGCGCCATCAGCCAAGACGCTCAAGGGTGTGCGTGACCGGGCCATCCTGGCATCCCTCCTCTATCACGGCCTCCGCCGCGAGGAGCTATGCGCGCTGCGCGTCAAGGACATGCAGACACGCCAAGGCGTGCTGCATTTCCGCATCAAGGGCAAGCGGGAGAAAATCCGGTTCGTTCCCGTGCATGCGATGGCGCAACGGCTGATCGGCGAGTATCTCGCTTTGGCGGGCCACAGCGCGGAGACGGACGGTGCTCTCTTCCGCCCCGTCAAGAACAACCGCACTGGCACGCTGCAGCGGCATCTCGATCCGGGTTCCATCTACCGCAACATCGTCCGGAAATACGGCCTCGAAACCGGAATTAGTGTCGAAGTCAACGGCCTCTGCGCTCACTCGCTGCGCGCGACGGCCGCGACGAACGCACTCGCCCACCAATCCGACATCGCCAAGGTCCAAGAATGGCTCGGCCATGCGAACGTCTCGACGACGCGCCTTTACGACCGGCGTGAGAGCAAGCCCGAGGACAGCCCCACCTTCAGAATAAAGTATTGAGCTTCGACTCCGTGTAGAAGTGCGGAATCGTCTTTCATCGCAGAGAGAGAGCCCATATTCGAGATGCCAACCTCTTGAGCGGGCTCCCGATACCCCTTGGGCGTAGGCTCCCGGTAAAACGTCGGTCCTGTCAACCATTCGTTGGTTCACAGCGTATTCACATCGTAGCGGATAAGACTCGCTCTCCCGCGGCGGCCTGAGGTGCGGTACACTATCGCCCTCTCCCTATCTCCCGAATCGGTGCGGCTTTATGACGAAAGATCAGCTGCGCAACCTTCTATCGGTCACTAGCCCCAGCTTTCTCTACTATGTTTTCGATGCGCTTGCCGCAGCGCTCGCGGCCTGGCTTCTCCCGGACGGTGTCAATCGCGCATCCAAATTGTTCAGAACGGGCTTCGCCCTCTCCGACGGCCCAGGTGCTCGCGCGGCCGCCTTCTTCTGTACATTCCTTTTCCTGTACGGCCTCCAGATCACTCGCTGGGCCCGTGACATCGTCTCCAATGTGACCGGAACTCTTCCCGATCAGGCAACTGCGGCGGCCGCGGCCGCCACAATGAACTCAGTTGATGCTTCCATCTCCCGCTCGATCATCCGCCTTCTGATCCCTTCTGCAGAGACGGACAGCACCGCGGCTCACCGCAATCTCGAAATCCTTTCAGATTATGCCACGCACTTAGGTGAGATGCCTCCTTGGCTAATTCCAATCGCTGATCAGTTTTCGCGACGACACATGGATCTTTGGCTCGCAGAGATGAATCAGCTGCAACATGGCGGCTTGCAGTTGGACCTTGAAGATCAAATACACATAGTCAAGCTCTTAGCCGAACATTGTCGCGAGTACATTCTCGTCGATCCGGTCATCTACCATGATGTCCATATCGAGTGGACTCCCGCTTGGCGTGGCTTTCTGAACTGGTCGAGAGACCAACCTCATATTGTGAAACATTACATAGTAACTCCACCAATGCAGCAGTTGAGCGGCCAAGCTCAACAGGATCTCACGGTGCTGTCTGAATACCTGCAGCGTCACGGCTTCACCGTGTGGCTATGCGATCAAGCAAGTATCAAGGACGTGAATCCAGATACGCCGTTTCTCAATCAGCTTTTCCACATCTACGACGATCGTCTTTTTGTTTCGATGATCTCACAACTCCAGTATACCGGCGCTAAGAAGGTTCCGACAATAGTTGGTAAGATCGACTCACAATTAGCGAAGTATATCGGTAACCTGAATCATTATCGACGCCTACTAGGATCCCCACTCTTATCCGGCAAACAATCGCAGACGTCACATACTGCTAAACTAGAAACCGCCCAGTGGTCCCCATATGACTCTCCTCAATCTATTGATGAATAAGCGCCTGTATTCCCTCGACGCCAGCGATGCGCTCCATAAGGCATTCGAAAGCGAACACCTTGTTCGGCTACCAGCTTTCTATGAGGCGGCGGCATTTGATCTGGTGCGTGCAGAGGTTCACCGATTATCTGCCTTTCAAAAGCGCCGTGACTTTCAAATGGCGGCGACGGACAATACCCCACGCAGAATGAGCACGGTCGGTGCGGCGATAGTCAATCAGTATTCGTCTCTGCTACCGATTCTTTATCGTGACCCGTCCTTGCTCTCCTTTCTAACCGGGATTGCTGGGGAGCCCGTATGGCCGGCCCCAGACCCCAATGAAGATGTCGTCTGCAATTTTCTGCATCGCAAAGACGACACGCATGGTGCGCATCTTGACACGTTCCCATTCGCCTTTAACCTAACACTTGAAGCCGCCGCTCCTGGAAAAGGTGGGCTGTTAGAAGTATGGCCCGGCCCGAAGGCCGCAGGCTCCCCCCAGTACCACTATTTTGTGGAAGGAGAATGTTACTTCCTTCGGTCGGATAAGTTTTTGCATGGAGTGACTCCGCTATCGGAAGGCCAACGAAGAACGGTCCTCAATTTTGCCTTTGCTAACAACGAAACACTAAACACAGTCTCATACTCCAGCAGCATCCTCTACGGGCATGATGATGCCCAATGATTCCATTTCTGGCCGCGGTGACCTGTCGATCCTCTTTATTGCCGAGCACTCGATCTGGGGGCTTTTGGGCTACCAGTCTGCCTTAGCTTTCAGTTCCCGAGTTGCACCGATTTTTTGGTGCGCCGGGGATCCTACTCCGCCCCTCCTTGAATCATGGAGAGGAGACTGGATACTCTCCTTTAAATCCGACCTCATCCTTAAAGGAGACTCTTTGGCGCGGGCGAGCCGCGGAGCAGTTAATTTCCACCCGGGGCCGCCGAAATATCGAGGGGTCGGAGGGTACTACTGGGCTTTGAGGAATCGAGATGCTGAGTATGGGGTGACTTCTCATTTTATGGTAGACAGAATCGATTTTGGCCCCATAGTCGACTTTCAACCGTTTCGCCTCTCCCCTGCAGAGACAGTTTCCTCTCTACGTTTTCGAACAGCCGTTTTTTTATTAGCACAATTGAACAGCCTACTCGTAAAAATAGCCAGTAACGAGACGCTTGTTACAACAGATATCCAGTGGAGCCCCCACTTGTACACATACAGCGAGTTGCGAAACGCACAAGAATGATCGATACGGATCGCCAAAGCTATTACCGTCACGGGGTGCTGCCTATCGTCAGCGCTTCGGCCTTATGGGCTTTTGGGTACTTTGTCAGAAAGCTGCTGTTAGTCGACATCTCAGCCGTATGGTTATCCTTTGTCACATCATTGTTAGCGTGCGTGATGATCTCCGTTCAGTACCATCCGCATGTTCGGACCGTTTGGGCGACGTTTGGGAAACGGCCCGTTCTCTACGTTGCACTTGCATGTTCTGGAACGGTGTGCGGTACTACGTTAATGTACTTCGGTCTTGAGAGGATCGATTTGGGCGTAGCCTCGATCCTCGAAAAGCTGCAGCCTGTGTTCACTCTTATCTTTGGTGCAGCGTTGCTCCGAGAACGTGTCAGTAAGGTGAAGATACTTTTTGTGGCGGTGGCACTCGCTGCAGCTTGTGTGTTGACGACTAAGCACATACGGCTGCCAGAGCACGCTGACTTCAGCGTTCTCGGTGCGTTGGCCGTCGTTGGCGCGGCTGCATCGTGGGGTCTCGCGGCCGTTATAGGCAAAATGGCACTAAACGCTGAGGATGCACCAGAGGTTTTGGCGATCTTACGATTCGGCGTGGCCAGTCTGTTACTGTTACCGGTGGTGTTAGGTTGGCCTAGCAGTCATGCACGTGTCGTGTCAGGTCGCGACGTGGCTCTGATTGTTGGTGCGGCGTACTTTTCTACCGTTCAGGGGTACATGTTGTATTACAAAGGTCTCCGATACGTGAGTGCTGGTGTGTCTGGCTTTTTGGAGTTGGTCACGCCGATCGTTGCTTTAGCCTTGGGTGTTACACTTTTGAGTGAGCACATGACTCGCGCCCAAGCTGTCGCGGCACCGGTCTTGTTAGTGGCGGTGCTTCTTCTTGCTCGACGCGACACTGGCCGGGTTCTTGGCGGCCGGCGCACTCAAGGCCTGTCAGGCTCAGATGGGGAGATGTTTTTGCGGTCACGAACCGCTAAGGACAAAGATCACCTAGGGGGAAGGGATGTCAGTTGATGATCGGAACGCAATTTATTTGCGCGCGCTTGGCGAAATCGAGCAAGTTGTTAGAGATGAGCCGGATGCGATCGCCAGGCAGGCGGTGATTGCAGCTATTTTGTTTCGCGAGCTCAATTTAATTTGGGTTGGATTTTATCGACTCGAAGACAATGTGTTGGTACTGGGACCATTTCAAGGGCCGCCGGTGTGCACTAGAATCGCACTCTCGGCCGGCGTGTGCGGGACTGCTGCTCGGAAACAAACTCCAGTCATCGTACCTGACGTTCGACAATTCCCTGGGTACATTCAAGGTAGTGGGGCGACTCAGTCGGAAATTACCGTTCCACTTGTAGTAGAAGGAGGAGTGCGTCTGATTTTGGACGCAGATAGCGGGGAGATCGATTACTTTTCACAGATAGATGCCGACTTTTTCGATCGTATTCTGAGTGCGCTCGGAGAACACGTTTAGCCGGGAGAAGGAATAAGACAAACAAGATGGACAGAGCAATCTCGCAACAGGATCCATTCGTATTTTGCTTATGTCCCCGGATCCGTGGTGGCTCCACTGACTTTAGGCGTGGGTTCCAAGCCAGTAGACGCCTAGCGGGTGTCGCGCCTTTAAGGGAAGGGCTCTCCTTCGTCAGAGGGTTGGGCAGGTCGCACGAGTTCGGATATCGGCGACTGAGAGCCAATTGGCGCAAGGTAAACGGGGCCGTTAAATCCGCCAAGGGGAATCCGGTCGAGGAAAACGTGAACGACTCCTTCCGAGTCTTGGCGGCCGGTGCCAATCTCAAGCCATCGGCCATGCCTCCTGCCTTCCCGTTTCAGGGCAAAGGCCGTATGCGTCGATTCCTCGGCCTCGGTCATGTGAGGGGATTATCACGGTTCCATCCGCGAGGAAAGCTGATTGTGCTGCTCGGCGTGAGAAACATCCTCATCGAGTTCGCTGGCGCCGGCCGTGTCGTGATGCGACGGGTTCAACCAATCCAGCATCTCTGAAAGAAATTTGCCAGCCGCAGCGTAGGCCGCTTCGGGTAATGGCGCGATGCGGCGGATGATCTCGGTTGCGGCGAGGCTAAACCCTTCGCGTGTTTCTTCGGTCCGGCGTTGTGTCGCCTGGGGTTCGTGAGCGCGGTGTGTCAGAGATTGCGCAAGCTGCCGAAATTGAACCCTGAGCATTTCAGGTACGGAAAGGATCTTCCGGTAGCGATTGGGACCTCGGTTGTCGCCTCGGGGTTCCCGATTCCCTCGGCTCCTATCGTTCTCGGCCGCCTCTGTCGCGCTCCCGCTGTCGCGCGGCCTCTATGTCCTGTTCCTGCTTCTGGCGCTGCTGTGCAAGGTCGGCGGCGTATCTCGAAAAATCGATGGCGCTCTCCGCCTCCGCTTTGCGGAGGCGTTCGGTTTTCTCACCCTCGCGGATCTGCTCCGGTGTGAGTTGTGGGGCAAACAGGGATTCAACGGCGCCCCCTATGACGTCGAGAGCTCTGCCAATGCCTTGCACTGCGGCTCTGCCGGCTTTCGCGGATTTGCCTGAGAGGACTGTACCGTTGCGCCCGGCGTTTTGGTAACGCCGCTCACCCAGCCCCTCGGTCATTGGCTGGACTCTTTCCCTCGCGGCATCTTCGAAGTGATGCCGAAGGAAAGTCGTGATCGGCTCCGGTTTCGGAGGCATAACCGGGCATTCCTTCCGGCCCCCTGCCCTCGTTTCCCGCTGTCCCGGCTCCACGAATTGTCGCTCGACTTTCTCTCTCTCAATGGCGGCATTGATAACGCCGTCCTGCCACGCGCGGTCGGCGCGGTCGCGATCCCATATCGACCCCAGCTTCTCTTCCCGCTGCGTCCTTTCTGGTTCGCGCTCGGGCAAAAGGGCACGGGCCATTTCGACGGTCGGCAAGTCGTCTCGGGAAAGATCGGCCATACGGGTTCGGGCCTGCGCTGCGGTGACATCAAGAATTCGTTTGCCCAGGGCATGGATGCCGCCGGCTTGGTCGATGACGACGAAGTCACGGCGCTCCCCCTTCGCAAGGGTCAGACCTTGATCCTCAAGGGCGGCCTGGAAGCTGGCTCCGCAATCGGAGCGATCCCAACAATTGCGGATGGTGTTTCGCACCTCGTGAATATCGAGGCCGAGACGGCGGGCCTGCTCGTGCTCGGCACGTGTCGGTGCAAACCTGATATTTCCCTCGCGCTGGTTCGTGACCGGTTCCAGCGCAAAATGGGCCTCCAGCTCGCGGCTGATCTTCTTGAGGCGTTCTTTGAAAAACGGGAGTGCTTTCGCTTTCATTGTTTCCTGGTCGATGCGGCTCCACGCGACGTGCATGTGCTCCTCGCCGGTGTGTTCGTCTACATGAAATGCGATAGCGCGAGGCTGGTCAGTCAATCCAAGAATCGCCTCGATACGGTCGGCGGCATGTTCCCACTGCTGCCGGGTGAGGGTCTCCCCTTCCCGGTTTCGCACCTGGACATGAAAGAAAGGCTGCCGGGCCTTTGTGCCCTCCGACATGATCTGGACGTCGCGGAAGGCATCCTTGATATTCGTCGCCTGGAAGCCGCGGAGCTGCCACAACTCGGCGCGTTCTCCTTCTTTATCCGTCGTCATGTACGCGGCGAGCCTAGCCCCGTTATTGTGGGTCGTCCCTTTGGAAATCATGGCCGGTCTTTGCGACCCACAATCTCCCGAATGGCAGCGGCGGCGGCACGGGTTTCGGACAACGCTGCGAAGCATTCCCGCGTCGTCAGGTTCGTGCCCCCGGCGTTGAGGACGTGGGCAATCTGGTTCAGATTGCTGCCGACCTTGTTCAGCGCCGCGGTCGCGCGGGCAAGCGCTTCGGCATTGACGGTTGGGCTGCGCCTGGCGCGGGGACCGGGCGTGCCGAGCCCGCATGCGCGCAGAAAGCTGGGGCGACTGAGACCCACAGCTCGCGCGCGGTCGTCGATGAGCAGAAATTCATCGTCGTCGCAGGCGACAGGAATTTTGCGCAAGCGCACGCGCTTTTGGCTGCCGCTCCGCTTATAGCGGGACGGCGGCCGGGGGTTGTCGTTCGCCGTCATGGACGCATCTCCCATGAGCGAAAGACAACCGCGCAGCGGGCCGAAGGTGTGGAAACGGGCACGGTTTCCGCTGCCGCTCGCGGCACCCAGGAGGGGATGCAACGGGGAGGAGCGAAGCGCCGCCCCTTGCCAAGTTGAGCCACCGCGATTGCTGAAAGCAATCGTTTGGTGGCGTGGCGCGTGGCACACGCGCACAACTTGCTGTCGGCCTTATCTGCACGAATCATCCTGCGAGTGAATCGAAGGATGGAGCGCGCCGCAAATAAATTTGTGTTGCACTGGCGGAACAATCCGCGAGCGCAACACAACAAAGAGTGAGGCAGAGCGAGACGCGCTATGCCTCTCAACTCTTTACGGGGCAGTAGCAAAGAAGATGGCTCGCGCCGAGTAAGAACCGGCGCTGCATACGCGGGTACTCGTTGCGTGCTGTTATAGCGGACAAACAAAAAGGGCAGGACGCCCGCGAAAGCGCCCTGCCCTGAGTTGAGCCGATTAGGCTGCTTCTTCGTCCGGCTGTTCCGACTGCCGGTCGGCAGTCCGGAGTTCCCGGATCTTCGTGTCGCAGAGATCGGCGAGCTTGGAAAGAGCCAGGAGATCGCTTGCGTTGAAGGTGGAAGAGGTCTGGAATTTGCCGGCCTCGTCCTTGTAGCTGCGCTCGAAGGTGACGCTGTAGAAAACGCCCTTCGGGTTTTGGTTCCGCCAGATGGCGGCGGATACCGGATAGAGGCTGACTTTCGCTGCGGGTTTCTTTGTGTCTGACATGTTTCTTCCTTTCGTTTTTGGACTGCATGATTGCAGCCGATGCAAAGACCAAGGCGCGTCCCAGAAGGCGGGGCTGTCAAAAGCGCGAAGCGGTATCGCAGGAATTCTTCCGTCCGCGCAGCGGTGCGGATGCAAGGAAAAATTTCGAGAAACCACCTTTTGACGGGCGCGCCGGACGCGCTAGGATTTGCATCGTTTAAGGCTGCGAATGTGCGGGCATCACAAACGGAAAGCAAGAACTCTTTTGAAGACACTCCGATTCCGACATGCGGAAGTTTGGCATCCTCTGCAATGAGCATTGGCATACCAGAAGAATTGTGCGTCTTCTCCAGACGCAAGTAATTCCCGCGATTGTGAAGGGTTGAGACTGGAAGACTTGAAGGGAATCTGAAGCAATTTCAGCCATGCCCGGGACCTTTGCGGGGGTTCTTTTGTAAAGTCCCCCGACGGGTTGCATCTTCAGGGTTCCGTGGTATCTTCTCCCCTTTTTTTGGGGGAGATCGGGAATGCCGAGGAATATTACCGTCGAGACGCTGGAAGGGCGACTTCGGGATAAAGACTGGTTTTTCGAGCTGCGTACGAGTGCCCGCCGAACTCATTTCACGCGGTACTGGCATTTTCGGGACCCATGCGATGGATCGCGGAGTCACCTTCACGGGCCGAAAGGCGCCCCCGCGGTTTCGGATCAAAACACAGAGAGCGCCGTACTAATTCGTGAGGAGTGGCGTTTCGGAAAACTCCATCGCGATGGCGCCCCTGCTCGAATCCTGCGAGATCGGCACACGGGGACCGTTATCCGAGAAGATTGGTTCTTTTGGGGCCGTCACCATCGCACCGATGGTCCGGCAATCGTTAAATACGACCGCGTCACAGGGGCTGTGATATACGAGGGCTTTTGGGAGAAAGGAAGAAAACTTTCCGAACGCGTCTATCCGGAAAATGACACAAACCCGACGCCTCGAATGGTTGCTGCGCGTAAAAGGAGGCTGCGTGAACGCTCACGGAAGGAGATAGATCCGTCCCCTTAGATCCGTCGGACTATTTTCGGTTTGTGCGTCGTCGCATGGTTCCATCTCGCTTCCCAATCCAAGCGCAATTCTTCCCACGCCGGACTCTCTGAACGAATTTCGATCATAGGTCCATACGAGTACGACTTGTGCGCCAAAAAAAGACCTACAAGCGCCCAACGCTTCGCGTGGACGACGTACCCGCACGGCATAATATCGGACACCGCAAGCTCCAGTTCGCCTCTGCCCGAGACGTAATTGGCTTTCTTGCGTTCCTCGGGCGGAACGTGCGGATATCTCGGAACAAGCTTTCGGAGGTCCTCAAGTTGTTCGTCCAATTCGCGTATGCATCTCTCCTTTGATCTGTCATCGCGAAGCTCGTGGCGAGCATCGACCAAAACCTCATTCGCCGGATTCATAAACAGGACTTTGATACGAAGACGCTTTCGGAGCAGTTCCTCGAAATTGAGAACTTCGATGCCCTGCCCGAGTGCGGTCACAGATATCCGCATGTCCTCCCTGTCCTCGCTTTTACGCCTCAACTCCTTTACTAAATGGGAAAACCGTTCACGATCCCAGACTGAGTAGGCCGTGATGGAGCCCAGCTCGCCGTCCTTTTCTACCTCCGGCAGGAATCTGTAACCGCCGCGGCTGATGGTCTCGATGAATTTGGGATCGTCGCCCTGATCGTCACAAAGTGCCTGGCGAAGACTGGATACGTAACGGTCAATCAGGTTTAGATCTGAATGTGGAGAGATTTCATCCAATATCTCCTCTCTCGAACACAATTGGCCCGAACGTTCCGCGAGATATTCCAAGACCTCAAGGGCGCGCGCCGAAAGCCCCGTTACATCCTTGTCACCCAGAAAAAGCATGTAGCCTCGCCGCTGATTTGGGCCGCCGCGGATTTCGAGCCTAAAAGCCAGCCCAGCGATGCCCGACGAGAAGGTGAGTGTCTTCTGATCCTGCATTTCTGAAGTATTCCTGAAGGCGTTTCAGAATTCTTTCAGAAGGGCGATTGAAGCGTCAACAAACTTTTCCCGATCCGTCGTGCGGGATCGGCTTCAAGAGTAATTCATGTTTGCGACAAGGACGGGCGGCTTCGGAGCGTTGTATCGTTTTGCAACTTCATTGCGGAGGACTCGTCCATGGCCGTCGCTGCCGCACATTCGAAAACAGTCGAAACCGAGAATCAGAAATCGGCCGCCAAGAAGGTCGAAGCCTCCGCTGAGCCGATCGACGACATAACACACGGCGCACAGGCTGACGGATTTAAAGAGCTTGAAAGGGGGAGTTTCCATGAACTGGAAGAACTCTGGCGGCGGAACCAAAGAGCGAATTGAGGCTCTGCGCAAGCGTGAGCAAGCGCTGAAGGCGGCGATTGCTGCCGAGCAGATACGGCTGGCGCGGAGTCGGGAGCGGGTGCAGGAGCGCCTCGTCCGGATCATCGGCTCCTGCCTGCTGAGTGATCTTGAGGCCAATCCATCGCTGTTGTCGCTCCTGCAAGAGAGCTTGAAGCGCTTCGCGAACCCCAGAGATGTCGAGTTCCTCAGGGCACAGGGTTGGGATGTATAGGCGGGAATCTCGAAGATTCGGGCTCTGGGAGCCCAGAAAGGACCGGCTCTGATTCTATGGGATTTCTAGTGCTGGGGGTGCTCTTGGTCGTGTGCTTCCCGCTCGCTTGCATCTCCGCCGAGTGGGAGCAGCACAAGTGGAACAAGAAATTTATGGAGGCCAGTAAGTTCGAGAAAACCGACATTTACGGGGAAGGAAGTTTCGCGACGGACAAGACGCTTGACGAGAGGGGGATGTTGCGGTGACCAGCTTCAGCCTAGGATTTTCGCGGGAGAGCGCCAGGGAGATTTTTCATACAGGCGAAGGCCACGGGTTCATTTGCGCGAGCACCGGAGGCATGAAGACGAGCGGCCTGGTCACGGTAAATGGCTTCCTCCAGAACGACGCGAGCAAGCTCTTCGTCGATGGTAAAGACAACGAAGTGACCTCGATTCTGGGCGAATATCTTGCGCGGTTGGGTCCCTATTACGCATTTTCGCCATATGGGCTCGTCGGCGGCGTCCCGCCGGGTGTTCGGGCCAACGCGAAATACAATCCGATGTCTCCATTGTTCGATGGCCGCACAACGGTGATGCGTCGGGAGTCGGTAGCGCGGGTCAACTCTGATGGCTGCATCGATCCCCCCGTGAGCGGCAAAGACGCTTTCTTTGTCAACGATGCGCGACGCGTGTTCACGGTGATCCAACTGGCGCTCGCGAAATACGGCGAGCCACACGAAAAGAATATTCCGGAGGTCGCACGAATTGTGGAGGGACCGTTTCCGGATTTCTGTGAGCGGATCGTCAAGCTGGAAGATGCCGAGATGTCGCCGATCTTCCGGAGTTATCTGCGACACATCGAGATCGGCACCCGCGGATTTGGAGACGTGCTGGAAACCATCAAGTCGGAAACCGCCTTCCTGAGCGACCGGGCCATTGCAAAGAGTCTGAGCGGGTCGGACTTCCGGTTTTCGTGGCTGACGGAACGGATGATGACGATTGCCATCTGCATGCCGTTCAACATGGTCGGCGTGAACTCGAAACTTTTCAGATTGATGGTGGCCTGCGCGCTCGATGAACTCATGCGGTCGGAGGCGTACCTATGAAGCGGCGGGAGGTTGTGCTGTGGTTAGAAGAGGCGGCGAGCTATGGCAAGCTCGACTCGCTGATTAACGCCTATAGTACGGCGCGCGCCTACGGTGTCCACGTTGTGTCCATTTGGACGGACAATTCCCGGCTGCACAAAATCTATGGCGAAGAAGCCAACAGCCTGATCGGGAACAGCGCATTTCAGGTCTGGATTCCCGGTAAGGAAGTGAATACCGCAGAGCACGTCTCGAAGGTCAGCGGGTTCCGCGATGTGGTGACGTACTCGAAATCCTTGAATTGGAACCCGAATCAGGGGGCGGCGGGATCGTCGATCAATAGTTCAGCTTCGCAGATTCGTCGCGAGGTGATGACGGTGAGCGAAGCGATGGATCTTCCGGCCGGAGAGGCCATCGTGATCGTACGAGGAGTTCCCGGCCTCATACGATCACGCCTGATCCCCTTTTTTAAGCAGAAGCGGTTCGAGGGCCTGTTCGGTACGAGTTCGTTCTATCGGTGATGGAGGGGATATGCAGCCCGACGTGATGAATAAAGCGCGTCAAATGGTTCGGTCGTTGGATACGACACGCGTGGTGCAGCGGCACAACGCGTCCGACAGGCTGCAGGAGATCGCCGATGAGAACAATGTGTCCATCGAGGAATTGCTGGAGGGCGCCTTCAGCGATCAGGACCAGCAAAATAGGATCGATGGGCTGACGGAAGACTGCATCCGGCTGCAGGAGGTCGCTTGGGACTTGCAGAACCGGCTCGATGGACAAGCGCCGAAGTTCGATGGCGATGAAGCCGATCCTGTCCGGAAGCCCCGGAAACAGGCGGTATGGATGTTCCCTGAGGCCGCGACAGCCTCGATGTTCGCGATCTGGATGGTCAGATTCTGGAAGGTGCATACGATTCGATACGCGCCCCTGAACAGGCACGGAATTCTAATGCTGGCGCTCCTCATCGGCTGCATCGTGTGGTGGAGTATCGGCAAACTGAAAGAGAGTTCCTGGTCCAACTGGGGTTTCTCGCTCGCGATGGGTCTTTTCTTTTTGTATCTGTTGGAACTCGAATTTCACAACGAGGTTGTCGACATCACGCGGTGGACGCGTTCGGGAATTTTTGTGACGGGACCAATGATCGAGAGTGCTGTGTTGAGTTGCGTGTTCTTCGGTATCGCGTTTGGAAGGTGGGTGCAGAGTGGAAAAGGATGAGCCGATTAATGAGAAGGATCAGAGGCAGGAAGAAGTCAGCCACTACCAGAAAGAACGGGAAAAGGAACGGCCAGACATGTCTTCGTGGAGCGGGGCTTCGGCCGGCGGAGGGGTGTGGGCAGGATTCGGGCGGACCCGGCATGAGGAGAGCCGGTCTCGATGAAACAACTTGGAACTGGTGAAACGAGAGCTTTTCTGGAAGCGATGCGTGCGAAGTATCGGCAGCCGGAGGTGATCTATCCAAAGCCGCTCCAGCGCATCACGCAACGGGTCGTGGTTTCTGCGCTGAAATGCTCCGTCCGTGAGTCCGACTGGAGCGCGATCTATGAGGTGTTGCCAAACGGCCATTTGCGGCTTAAAGAATGCATTGCTTCGGTTCCGGCGGAGAAATCCCTCATAACATCGCCAGAGGTGTTTTCCAGGGAGATCATCGATTATTCGACCGTGGAGCAGGTTTGCCCACTCTGCGACGCCCATCCGCTGACCAAGACAGACGGCACGGTTATTAACAGTGTCGTTTGCGGGCGTTGTGGGATGGATGTGTGCCTAGGGCGCTCGGAAATAACGCAGCACGGCCTGTTTTTCCGGTGCTGGTGCGGAAGGTCGGCGCTTGTGAGGAAGCTTTCGGTCACCATGACTGGGTCGGCATTCACTAGGTCGGAATCGGCAGGGGGGGTTGAAGTTCCTCGGATTCATCTAAGGCTGACGAACGGCGGGAGATAGGGATGCGATTGCATGTGAGGCCGCGCTATGCCAGAGCGGGTATGAATGTAGAGCTGGTTGGAATCCATGTCGAGCCCTTCGACCTATGGCTGAGGGGCGGTTTCGAGGTGACTGCCCGGCGTCCCTATCCGAACAAGGAGTATCTGGTGGCCTGTCGCAAAAAAGGAAAGCTCGCAGTCGATGGGATTTTGATCGAAACGAGACGCTCGGTCTCCGAATTCACGTGCTCGACCTTTTGGCGGTTAGGTGAAGGGGTGATTGCTCGCCACCACGTACTTTATAGGCTGCTCGATCATGACTTCAAGGCGGCCAGCGACTGCATGATGCTCTGGCGCGCCACGACCGCTGATCTAGGGGGCTGGTCAAACCGGATGCCGTCAGGAAGTAAGCGCGCGGCGATTTATTCGGAACCCGTCATGGAAGACAGGTCGCATCCTGATCGGTCGCACACGGAGGACATCATCCACAAGAAGTCGGGTCTGGTGCTGATTCGGCGCCAGGTGTTCGAGATGCCAACGATTGAGCCAAAACGTCTTCAGGCGTCTGGGGTATGTGATCGCTTGCCGGCGCTCGATTCCGCATTCAAGGAATCGGAGGTGCACGGATCGGTTCCGGAGCGGATCGAGATCGGCACTTGCATGTTGTGCGGAAAGACGGCAGCGGGGTGGTGCGGCTGCTCGAACGAACCATCGCTATGAGGTGGATATGCGGGCCAAAGAAGTGTCGGATAATGGACACATCGGTAGGCGGCGGCTCCTGAACGTGGCGGAGGCCTCGGACTACCTCGGTCTCGAACGAGACACGGTCTACAAGAAATCGAGGTTGCGCGAGATTCCTTCCGTCAAGGTCGGTCGTGCGTTGCGGTTCGATATCGAAGCGTTGAATCGCTTCATTCAACAGCACGCAATCGACACGATTGAGTAAGGAGAAATCATGTATGTCCATCCACAAGAAAGGTGATGGTTTGTTCGAAGTTCGCTGGAGGGAAGGAGGGCGCAATCGAAGCCAGCGAGTTCACGGCAGCTATGCGCTCGCGGAAAAAATCGAGCGCAAGAAAATGTCGCTTCGCGATGAGAATCGCCACCTCGACGTGAAGCATGAAATCAACTACAGAATGTCAGCCCTGCTGGATCGCTACTGGACTGAATATGGATCTAAGAAGCGGTCGGCGGATCGGGAGCACAGCATCATCGAAGGCATTCGGGCATCGCTCGGAAAACTGTTCGTGCGGGAAGTGGACGGTGTCGCTGTTGGGAAGTGGTACGAAAGCCTCACGGGGGAACGGAAGCTTTCAGCCGGAACAGCCGTTCGTCATTTCAACGTCATGCACCACATGATGGAGAAGGCTTCAGCGATCTGGTCGGCGGAAACGGGGATTACCCGGAATCCGGCTGATCAAGTCGAGCTGCGACGGCCGGACGATGCGCGCGAACGGTATTTGTCTGAAGACGAGCTTCGACGTTTAAAGGGGGCTCTCGACGACAAGCGTTTGCGGAGGGGGACGAAAGACGTGAACCGGACGATTCAGCGAATGAGGATGTTGGTAATCCTTGCGCTCACCACCGGCATGCGTGCCTCGGAGTTGTTCTCCCTACGCTGGTCTGACGTGATGCAACGGGAAGGGCTCCTCGCGGTGAGGGCGAAGCTGAAAGGGGGCAAGATGCGATACGTCCCCCTGTTGCCGGAAGTCGCGGAGGAATTGCGGTCATATCCTCGGAGCGGGGAGCAGATTTTCCCGCCGCGCAAGGGGGCCGTCGGCAAGCGGCGCAGGCTGGAAGGGAGTTTCGAAGACTTGCTCAAGCGGGCGAAGATCCGAAATTTTCGTTTCCACGATCTGCGGCACACCTTCGCGAGCTGGTACATGATGAACGGTGGCGATCTCTACGAACTCGCAAAAATCCTGGGCCATTCGAATATCAAGATGACGGAGCGGTACGCAAAACTTGGCAAGAAACATATTGCCCGGACCGGAACGACGGCGCGGGAAATGTGGCGCATGCTGGAGCCGTCGATGTTCGCGAATGGTTCGCTACGCGAAAACCAACAAACTCTCGGACACTGCTAAATCGCTGATTTTAGTGGTGGCCAGGGACGGGATCGAACCGCCGACGCCGGCCTTTTCAGGGCCGCGCTCTACCACTGAGCTACCTGGCCGCCGGAGTGATCCAGCACGGAAAGGAGTTGCCGAAACTGCGGCGCAAGAAGCCCCGCGCTCACTCAGCAACCTCAGCAAGTATAACAAAGCGCATCGGGTGCGACCCTCGCTTCCCGCGCGGCCGCGCCTGCGTTCCCGACGAATCCGGAAGGCACGCCTGGGAGCTCCCGCATCCAAGCCAGCAGAGCGAAACCAGGAGTCTTCTCATGCCCCCAACCCGCACGCAACCCGCTGAAAATACCGTCGCCCGGCCCGGTCCGGACACCTGCTCTGCCACGACCGATCCCACGGCTCCCGCCGGCGCGAAGAATTCGCTCGGCGCGAAGAGCGACTGCAACGGCCGCCCCACGACCGATGACTCGGTGGTCGAGGCCATGGATGAGCAGGGGCCCCTTGTGACTCCTCCGGCGTCGCGGCGCCCTTAAGAAACTCGATCAGGGCAAATACAAAGGGCGCCGTGCAGGCGCCCAACGCATCGCAACCCCACGTTCGCTTGCTGCGAACGTCCAACGCTTTCCTACCGCAGCAGGGTCAGCACACCGCGCACCGCTGCGACCAGACCGACCCATACGATCGCGCTGAGCAGAACCGCGTAGACGGCTCCGCGCGCTGGAGCCATCACTTCCTGCCCGGCTTCCTCTGCCTCGGCCGGCAGAAAGTCGGCCCCGGGTTCGTGCCATTGGCCTGCCGCGTCAAAGCCTACGCCGTAACGAACTGCATCGATGGGGATCACCATGGCCAGCTCCTCGAAAGACCCTGATTTGGAACACGGCCATCGTCGCAAAGGCGCCGTGAAGGCGGATGTGACATCGGTCACGCTCCACGCGCAGGGACAAGAGGAAATATCTAAACGGGAAAGAGTCCCGCAACGGGACTGAGAACCAAACCCGACTCGAAAGGTGAAAACTCGGGCCGAAGGCAAAATGCCCGGTTACGCGCGGAGGCGGCTGCGCAGTTCCTCGGGAATGCGATCCTGCAGGACACGTGCCTGCTCGATCGCGACCCCTGTGAGGTAGGCCGGAACCGGCGTCGCAATCGCAACCAGAATCCAGGCTGCGAGCGAGGCCAGCAAACCGAGGATCGCGGCCGCCTGCAGCGTGAGAACCACGGCGGTGTGCTCGAGGTGCATTTGGACTGCGGCCGTCCGCAGGGGCTCAACGTGGTGGATGACGGCCAGCGCCAGCAGGAAGGCGACAATGCAGAGCGTGCTCAGGCTGATGAGGGCAACATCAATGGCCCGGTGCATCCTCTGCCGCGAGCGGCAAAACGCACAGGTGGCCAGATGTTCCTCGTAGTCGATGCGCATCTCGGGGGAGATGCCGGATATATCGTAGCGCCAGCTCGATAATATGTCCCCGACGACCGAATCGGTGCAGGTGCTCATCGTTTCAGGTCCTCATTTTCCCCTCACCTCTCAACGCCCGGCCGACAGCCCTGAGGTGAGAATCCAACGAAGGGGCGGCTGAATAGATTATAAACCCTTTTCCTTACAGGACAATAGCTTCCAACGGCCGGTCTTGTTCCGCCAGCACTAAATGGTTGGCCAGCAGACTCATCCTGTCTCGCAGGGCCCGTTCCGCGCTGATCCGTGCCAGCTCTGGAAGGTTATTGTTTTCTGACAAATGGGCGAGAACCACATAGGCGGCCCCGCCGTCATAGCCCTTAGCCAGAAAGTCGGCGGCTGCGTCGTTTGACAGGTGGCCGACCCGCGACATGACTCGCTGTTTGACCGACCAAGGATACGGTCCGTCCCGCAACATGTCCACATCATGATTCGATTCCAGCATGAGGACGTCGCAGGCTCTTAGTTGCACACTGACGTTAGATGGCATGTATCCCAGGTCGGTCGCAATCGCTATCCGAACTCCCTCTGCTTCAAACACAAAGCCCACCGGATCAACGGCATCGTGGGGGATGGTGAACGGCGTCACGGCAATATCCCCGATTCTGAACCCACGCCCCGAGCAGAAATATTCCACCGCGGGGAGGGAAGTGGGATCCTTCTCCGGCTCCCGCGCCGCCTCGGCGATCCCCTCTTCGACGGCTGCCTTTTCTTCCTCATCCGGCTCGCCATTGCCCTCGGCCGAGCATCGCGCGGCGGGCTGTTGTTCCTGAACGTTGACCGCCGGCTGCAGGACGCCGGCTTTCCTCTGCGCCAGCCACTCGGCATACGTGATCCGTTTCCGGGGCGTCATCCACCGCACCCAGGCCCGATGCGTCGGCTCGGTGAGGTAGACCGGGATCCCCAGCTTTCGCGCCGTCACCGCCATCCCCTGCACATGGTCCTGATGCTCGTGGGTGATGAGAATGGCATTGAGCCCGCAGGGGTCTTCCCCGGAGGCCCTGATGCGCTTCATCAATTCGCGGCAACTGAGGCCGGCATCGACGAGGATGCGGGTGGTTGCGCTGGCGACGATGGTGCTGTTGCCTCTGGATCCGCTGGCCAGCACTGTCATCCGCACCATAATCGGAGCATACGCCGGAAGGGTGTGGAATTAGCGCACCATTGATCGCGTCAGGTCTCTGCCTGGGTACCACACGTTGTGCCTCGAGGCTGGGTGGGAGATGCGAGGGTCTGCCGCCGATTTCCCGATGGGCGGTGGTCCCCCTCCCCCCACCCCCCTGGGTGGGTTCGTATCTGATTGGCTGATTGCGGCTTGCGAGGTAATACCTTGCGGGTATTACCTGGTGGGAGGGGTGGGATCGCGCGCGTCCTCTATTTTTTGGGCGATCCATGCGCGGTAGTCGGTGCAGGTGAAGCATTGGCAGCGGTCCGCGTCATGGGTGGGATCGAGCTGGGGCGGGTCTTCGGGCTCGTTCTCGGGATGGCCGTGGTGGAGGGGCTGAAGGGTATCGAGCAATTCGCGGAGGGCCTCGTCGGACGCGGGAACGGAGCAGGAGGGATTGAGGGGCGGG